>JAEEGJ010021509.1_pt1 | contig 13860 bp, 11 predicted proteins | sample 8958761 | NCBI WGS metagenome assembly JAEEGJ01 (sample SAMN16246546, study PRJNA631951) | gut metagenome | biome: gut microbiome; feature: rumen; material: RS-attached | host: Bos | place: Iran: Karaj | collected 2018-10 | reverse complement strand
CGAGTCGATCACAGGGACACGTTTCTGGACACCTTTGCCCTGGAACGGGATCGGGGCATCACCATCTTCTCCAAGCAGGCACGTCTGAAAACGAACGAACTGGAGCTCACCCTCCTGGACACCCCGGGCCACGCGGACCTGTCCGGCGAGACGGAGCGGGCCATCGCCGCCATGGACGTGGCCATTTTGGTCATCAGCGGCACGGACGGGGTCCAGGCCCACACGGAGACCCTCTGGTCCCTGCTGCGCCGGGCCCGTGTGCCCACCTTCATCTTCGTCACCAAAATGGACGCGGCGAAGGAGAGTCGGGCGGCTCTCCTGGAGGATTTGCAGACCGCCTTCGGGGAGGGGTGCCAGGCGCTGCCCGCCGAGGACGAGGAGACCTTGGCCATGCTGGACGAGGTCGCCCTGGAGGCGTACATGGAGACGGGCCGCGTATCCGACGGGGAGATCGTTCGCCTCATCCGGCGGCGAAAGCTCTTTCCCGTGTGCTTCGGGTCCGGGCTGCGGTTGGACGGGGTGGACGAATTCTTGTCCCTCCTCACGAAGTACGCCCCGGAGCCGGTGCGGCCGCCCATCTTCGGGGCCCGGGTCTACAAGATCGCCCGGGACGGCCAGGCCGGGCGGCTCACCTTTTTGAAGCTCACCGGCGGCAGCCTTTCCGTTCGGGACACCCTGCGCTATCGGGGGACGGACGGCCAGATCCGGGAGGAGAAGGCGGCCCAGCTTCGGCTGTACTCCGGTCCAAAATATGAGACAGTGCAAACGGCTTTCGCCGGGGACGTGGTGGCCGTGACGGGGCTAAGTGAGACCCGGCCCGGCATGGGCCTGGGGGCGGAGCCGGACGCCGAAAGTCCCCTGCTGACCCCGGCGCTGGGGTATCGGATCGAACTTCCCCCGGGCACGGACCCCCGGACGGTGCTGCCGAAGCTTAGGCAGCTGGAGGAGGAAGAGCCCCTCCTGCACATCGTCTGGCAGCCGAACCTCGGGGAGATCCAGGTCCAGCTCATGGGCGCCTTGCAGACGGAGGTGTTGGCGTCCCTCATCCGGGAGCGGTTCGATCTGCCCGTGCGCATCGGCGCGGGGCGCATCCTGTATCGGGAGACCATCGCCGCGCCGGTGGAGGGCGTGGGCCACTTCGAGCCCCTGCGCCACTACGCCGAGGTCCATCTGCTGCTGGAGCCCGGGGCGCCGGGCAGCGGCCTTGTGTTCGCTTCCGCGGTCCGGGAGGACGATCTCGATCTCAACTGGCAGCGGCTCATCCTGACCCATTTGGCGGAAAAGGAGCACCTGGGGGTCCTGACGGGCTCGCCCCTGACCGACGTACGGATCACCCTCATCGCCGGACGGGCCCACCTGAAGCATACGGAGGGCGGCGACTTTCGCCAGGCCACCTACCGGGCCGTGCGGCAGGGGCTCATGGAGGCCCAAAGCATCCTGCTGGAGCCCTATTACCGCTTCCGTCTGGAGGTGCCCTTCGCCGACGTGGGCCGGGCCATCAGCGACATCCAGGCCATGGGCGGCGTCCACGACGCCCCGGAGGAAGCGGGCGGGAAGATGGTCGTCACCGGTTCCGCCCCCGTGTCCGCCATGACGGACTACGCCGCTCAGGTGGCCGCCTATACCCGGGGCCGGGGCCGGTTCTCCTGCCGGGTGGACGGATACAGGCCCTGCAAGAACGCTGAGGCCGTCATCGCGGAGCGGGGATACGATCCGGAGGCGGACCTTGAGAACACCCCGGACAGCGTGTTCTGCGCCCACGGCGCAGGGGTGGTGGTGAAGTGGCGGGACGTGCCGGAATATATGCATTTGGACACGGGCTTCGGCAAGGCGCCGCCGTCGGAGGAACTTTCGCCTACGGTCCGCCGCTGGAATCTGGACCTGGACGAGAAGGAGCTGGAGGCCATCATGGCCCGGGAGTTCGGCCCCGTCCGGACCATTTTGGTGCCTCCGGCCCGGACCGTCAGCGCCCCGGGACCCCAGCCCCTGGCGGAGAAGGCCCCGGAGCACATCATCGTGGACGGGTACAACGTGATCTTCGCCTGGGATGAGCTCAAAGCCCTGGCGGAAAAGAGTTTGGACCTGGCCCGATCGAAGCTCATCGAAGCCCTCATCAACTACCAGAGCTGCACCCGGGCGGAGGTGGTGCTGGTGTTCGACGCCTATCGGGTCCCCGGCGGCACCGGGGCGAAGTACACCGAGGCGGGGCTCCACATCGTGTACACCCGGGAGAACGAGACCGCGGACATGTACATCGAGCGGCTGGTGGACGAGATCGGGAAGAACGAGACCGTCCGGGTGGTGACCTCCGATTCCCTGGTGCGGCTGGGGGCCCTGCGCGCCGGGGTGCTGCGCACGTCGTCGGCGGAGTTCAAGGGCGAGGTGGAACGGGTCCTGGAGAGGATCGCGGCCACGGTCCAGGGGAACAAACAAGCGGTATGGAAGATAGAGGATTCACAAAGCGCATCGACGATCTCAAGGATCGTGCCCAGCGAAGGGGGATCGTGACCAGGACGGGGTTCCTGACCCCGGCGGAGCAGGCTGCGCTCCAACAGTATTATCGCGGGGAGGACCTGGTGCTCACCGGCGGTCAGCCGGGCTGCGAGCGGCAGGCGGCCTTCTTCCTGCCCGAATTCATGGCGGTGGAGGATTTCGATCCGACGGAGCATCTTCGCTCCGTGAAGCTGCAGGCCCATTTCGGCGCGCCGGGCCACCGGGACTACCTGGGCGCGGCCCTGGGCCTGGGCATCACCAGGGAATCCCTGGGGGACATCCGCATATTCGAGGACACGGCCTATGTGTTCTGCCTGCCCACGGTGGAGCCCCTGCTGCTGGAAGAATTGAAGAAGGTGGGCCGCGTCAGCGTCACGCCCTCCCCCTGTGCTCTGGAGGCGGTGCCCGCCCCTCTGGTCCGGGTCAAGGCCCTTTCCTTCACGGTGAAAAGCCTGCGGCTGGACGCGGTGGCGGGGGCCATGTTCGGCCTGAGCCGCACGGCGGCGGCGGAGCAGATCCGCCTGGGCCTGGTGAGTCTGAACTATCTGCCCTGCGAGCGCACGGACGCTCCGGTGAAGGAAGGGGACGTGATCTCCCTGCGGGGCCGGGGCAAGGGCTGCCTTGCCGAGGTGGGCGGCCGGTCCAAGAAGGATCGACTGTTCGTGACGGCCCAGGTGTATCTGTGATCGAGTTTAGTCTGGCAACCCCCTGAAAGCAGGCCGCTTTCGGGGGTTTTAGCGTCTGTCGTGTTGACAGGGCGGGTGGATGGTGATATGCTTTAATCGTTGCGAGCGCAACGAATTTGACGAAGACCGACGGCCATACCAACGGCCGGGGGAGGGGACATGCGGTATCTCAAAAACAACGGCATCCTGGCCCGCTGCACGGATATGTACCGGGACGAGCGGTTTCGGCCCCTGGGGCTCAACAGCCGCCAGAGCGTGCTGCTGCTGCAGGTGTGCCGGAATTCGGGGGTGAAGCAGGATGCCCTCTCCAAGGCCATTTTCATCGACAAGAGCAACGTCACCCGTCAGATGGCCGCCCTGGAGGAGGCCGGGCTGGTGACCCGCTGCCCGGACGAGGAGGATCGGCGGCAGGTCCGGGTGTTCCCCACGGAGAAAGCACTGGTCCTGCTGCCCGAGATACGGGCCGGCTTCCGGGAATGGCGGGAATACCTCCAGGAGGGCCTGACCGAGGAGGAGCTCGAGCTGTTCTGCGGCGTCATGGACAAGGTCACCCGCCGGGCCGCCGCCTGGTGCGGGCGCATGGTGACCCAGGGGGAGGAGGAGCCATGAAGCGGGTCCTGGCCTTCCTGCGGCCCCAGGCGGTCCGGACGGCCCTGCAGGTGGGGATCAAGTTCGGCTCCACCCTGCTGGAGCTGTTTTTGCCCTGGATTCTGGAGCACATCATCGACGATATCGCGCCTACGGGGGATCGGCGGCAGCTGCTCCTCTGGGGCGCCCTCATGCTTCTGTGCGCCCTGGCCGTGTTCTTCAGCGCCGCCGCGGCCAACCGCATGGCCACCAAGATCGCCGCCACCTTCACCCGCGCCCTGCGGCACAGCCTGTTCTGCAAGGTGACGGTCCTATCCAGCGAGCAGGTGGATCGGTTCACCGTGCCCTCCCTCATCTCCCGGCTCTCCTCCGACACCTATCGGGTCAACGACATGGTGGATCGGATGCTGCGCCTGGGGATCCGGGCCCCCATTTTGCTCATCGGCGGCCTGCTGGTCAGCGCCATGATGGAGCCCGTCCTGGCGCTGATCTTCCTCTGCACCCTGCCCCTCATCGGCGGGATGCTGCTGCTGGTCTCCCAAAGGAGCATCCCCCTCTTCGCCAAGGCCCAGCAGGCGGGGGAGGAGCTGGTCCGGCGCATCCAGGAGAACATGACCGGCGTGCGGATCATCAAGGCCCTGTCCCGGACGGAGGACGAGAAGGACCGGTTTTCTAAAGCCAACGAAGCCGCCGTCCGGGCCGACCGCCAGGCGGAGATGACCATGGCCGTGGCCAACCCCATGATGGGGGTGCTGCTGAATATCGCCATGGCTGCGGTCATCGTGGCGGGAGCCTTCCGGGTGGACAGGGGCCTCACGGAGCCGGGCAAGATCATCGCGTTTCTGAACTACTTCGTCATCCTGCAAAATGGGCTCCTGGGCATCACCCGCATCTTCACCATCTGCTCGAGGGGCATCGCCAGCGGCAAGCGGCTGGGGGAGGTGCTGGAGGCCCCGGAACGGGTGGCGCCTCCGCCCCCTCAGGAGCCCGCGCCGGAGGGCCATGTGGTCTTCTCCCACGTATCCTTCTCCTACAACAAAGTGAAGCCCGATATCGACGACCTTTCCTTCACCCTGGCCCGGGGCCAGACCCTGGGGATCATCGGCCCCACGGGCAGCGGCAAAAGCACCCTGCTGCAGCTCCTCCTCCGGTTCTACGAGCCGGATAGGGGGCAGATCTGGCTGGACGGCCGGCCCCTGTCCCAGATGGCGGCGGAGGACGTTCACAGCCGGTTCGGCGTGGTCTTCCAGAACGATTTCCTCTTCGCGGACTCCATCCTGGAGAACCTGGACTTCGAGCGGCCCGTGACCGAGGCGGATCGGGCTCTCGCCATTGAGACCGCCCAGACGGACTTTTTGAAGGACATCCCCCAGGGCGCCCTGGCGGACCTGTCCGAACGGGGCATGAACCTGTCCGGCGGCCAGCGGCAGCGGCTGCTCATCGCCCGGGCCCTGGCAACAAGGCCGGAGATCCTGCTGCTGGACGACTGCTCCAGCGCCCTCGACTATCGCACCGACGCCCGGCTCCGGCAGGCCCTGGCGGCGGCCTACGGGGACGTGACCAAGATCATCGTGGCCCAGCGCATCAGCGCCATCCGGCACGCCGATCTCATTCTGGTGCTGGAGGCGGGGCAGGTCCTGGGTCGCGGCACCCATGAGGAGCTGCTCGCGTCCTGTCCCCTGTACCGGACCCTGTACGAGATGCAGATGGGGGAGGTGGCGGCATGAGCGTCAAGGGCGAACAAAAAGCCATCTCCTTCCGCCACGTGGCCAATCGGGGCGCCTTCGAGCGTCCCGTCCAGCCGGCAGGCCAGGTGCTCAGGCGCCTTTGGACCTATATGCGGCCCCATCTGTGGGGCCTTCTGCTGGCGGCGGCGTTGAGCATCCTGGGGAACGTCATCGGCCTGGTGGGGCCTCGGCTTTCCGGCCGGGCCATCGACGCCATATTGGGCGAAGGCGGCGTGGACTTTCCCAACGTGTTCCGCTACGCCCTGTGGATGGTGGGCTGTTACGCCCTCTCGGGGGCCATGACCTACGCCCTCTCCCGGCTCATGATCCGCATCAGCCGTAGCATCGTCTTCGACATGCGCCGGGACGCCTTCAACCGGCTGGTGTCCCTGCCCGTGAGCTACTTCGACCGCCATCAGCCGGGGGACGTGATCAGCCGCATCAGCTACGACATCGATACCATCAACACCTCCCTGACCCACGATCTCGTGCAGATGGCCGCCAGTTTGGTGACGGTGGTGGGGTCGTTGCTGATGATGCTGTCCATCACGCCCCTGCTGGTACTGGTGTTCGCCGTGACCATCCCCCTGTCCATGGCCGTCACCCGGTATCGGGCCAAGCGGGTGCGACCCCTGTTTCGGGAGCGCTCCGCCAAGCTGGGGGCCATGAACGGCTTCATCGAGGAGATCACCGCCGGGCTCAAGACCATCCGCGCCTACGGCCGGGAGGAGGCCTTCACCCGCCGCTTCGATGGGAAGAACGACGAGGCCGTGGACGCCTTCTACCGGGCGGATCGCTTCGCATGTATCAACGGCCCCATCGTCAACTGCATCAACAACCTGTCGCTGGCCCTCATCTCCTTCTTCGGGATCCTGCTCTACATGGGCGGCCGGGTGACGTTGGGGAACATCTCCTCCTTCGTGCTCTATTCCCGGAAGTTCTCCGGCCCCATCAACGAGTTCGCCAACATCATCTCGGACCTCCAATCCGCCCTGGCGGCGGCGGAGCGGGTGTTCCGCCTGATCGACGAGGAGCCGGAACCCGCCGACGATCCGGAGGCCCGAGCCATGGACGATGTCCGGGGCCACGTGGAGGCCCAGGCCCTTCGCTTCTCCTACGAGCCGGGGCGGGAGATCCTCCACGGCGTGGACTTCGTGGCGCCGCCGGGGAAGGTGGTGGCCATCGTGGGGGAGACGGGCTGCGGCAAGACCACCCTCATCAACCTGCTCATGCGCTTTTACGACGCGGATAGCGGCCGGATCACCCTGGACGAACACCCCATCCGCAGCTTGCCCCGGGCGGACCTGAGGCGGGCCTATACCATGGTGCTCCAGGACACCTGGCTCTTTTACGGCACCATCCGGGAGAACATCGCCTACGGCAAGCCCGACGCCACGGAGGAGAAGATCGTGGCCGCGGCGAAGGCGGCCATGATCCACGGCTATATCGAGTCCCTGCCCCAGGGGTACGACACCCTCCTCTCCGACAACGCGGTGAACCTGTCCAAAGGGCAAAAGCAGCTCTTGACCATCGCCCGGGCTATCCTCATCGACTCCCCCATGCTGATCCTGGACGAGGCCACCAGCAACGTGGACACCCAGACCGAGCGACAGATCCAGTCCGCCATGCTCCGGCTCATGGAGGGGCGGACCTGCTTCGTCATCGCCCATCGGCTCTCCACCATCCAAGGGGCGGACCAGATCCTGGTCATGGACAAGGGCGCCATCGTGGAGCGGGGCACCCATCGGGAGCTCCTGTCCCGCAGGGGCACCTACTACGAGCTCTATGCCGCCCAGTTCCAGGGCGCATGATTCTTGCCATAGGCCAAGCGGATACAGAAAAGAAGCGGGCATTTCATCAAATGCCCGCTTCGTTCGTAAGAGAGAAGGTGTGGCTTCAGGTCACCTGCTTTTTTCTGGACAAGCCATATTTGTTATCGTGGAATTGGTAGGCGCCGTCCAGCATGCCCTCCAGAAAGTCCCGGGCCAGGCTGTTGGGGCGGACCTTTTCTCTCGCCTCTGCCAGGGAGAACCACCGCCAATCGTCGATCTCCTCGTTGGGGTGGATCTCTTCAGAAGGGAGAAGGACCCGGAAATTGATCATCAGGGTGTTGGAAGGGCCGAAATAGTGGGTCCGGTTGAATCGGATGCCGGCGGCCTCGACCCCCAGCTCCTCCCGGATCTCCCGCAGGGCGGCGTCCTCGGCGTCCTCCCCCTTGTTGACATAGCCAGCCACCAGGATATAGTCGTCCCGGCCGTACTGCTTGATGAGCAGTATCTTTGTTTGCTCCGGGTTCATCACGATCATGCTGCAGGCCGTGCTGAAAACGGGGAAGACAAATGTCCCGCATCGTTCGCAAAAGGGCACCTCTCCTTCGCTCTTCAGCGGCTTTATAGTCAGCTTCGTGCCGCACTCCATGCAGTAGTTCATGTGCTGCGTTCCCATGGCGCTGCTCCTTTCTATGCTTTTTCCGCGATCATTTCCCGCTTGGCGGCTTCCTGTACCTCAATGACCCGGTCGCACCAGGCGTCGAACTGGGGGTCCTCCTGCTGGCATTCCTCCGGATGGGACAGGATGTAGTCCAGGGCCATGCGCACCCCCTGGGAGAAGGGCACGCTGGTTCTCATGTCCGGGGCGATGCGCTTGAGCTTGGCGTTGTCGAAGACGACGGACACGGCCTTGTCCCCCAGCAGGCTCCCCTCAAAATCGTACCCCCAGGGCTTGCCCGCTTCCGCCAGGAAGGCGGAGGAAACGTAGTAGGGCCGGAGGGGCACCCCCAGGGCGTCCGCGATGGTCTCGTAGATCTGGTTCCAGGTCAGGGTCTCGTCCCCGGTGATCTGGAACGCTTCGCCGATGGCGCGGCGGTCCCCCATGAGGGCGGTGTACCCCACGGCGAAGTCTGCGTTGAAGGTCACCGTCCAAAGGGAGGTGCCGTCGCCCTGGATGAGGACGGGCTTCCCGTCCAGCATCCGCCGGATGACCTGCCAGAAGCCCTTGGCGCCGTGGACGCCCAGGGGGATATGGCGCTCGTCGTAGGTATGGCTGGGCCGCACGATGGTCACCGGGAACCCCTCCTCCCGATACTTGCCCATGAGGAACGCCTCGCAGGCGATCTTGTTCCGGGAGTAGGCCCAGTAGGGGTTGGACAGCGTGGTGCCCTCGGTGACGCGGCAGTCCGCCGCCGGCTTGTGGTAGGCGGAAGCGGAGCTGACGAAGATATACTGGCGGGTCCTCCCGCGGAACAGCCTATAGTCCCGTTCCACCTGGTCCGGCGTGAAGCCGATGAACTCACTCACCACGTCGAAGGTCATACCTTGCAGCAATTCAGCCACCGCGGCTTCGTCGTGGATATCGGCGACGATCTGATGGACCCCCGCGGGCGCCCGGTCGCTCCGATTCCCCCGGTTCAGGAGCCACACCTCCCAGCCGCCCTCCTGACAGAGTCGCCGGACCACGGCGGAACTGATGGTCCCGGTCCCGCCGATAAACAAAGCTTTCCGCATATGCGCCTCCTCCATGGCCGTCGTTTACCTCATTATAGTTTTCGTGCCGCGCCCCTGTCAACGGCTTGGATGCTCGATGAACGGAAACGGCGGAGGCGTGGGGCTGGCTTTTTTCAACAAAGTTTCTTGTAAACCGTGGGCAAAGCCGGTATAATCCATGTATACCCAAGGATTTGAACGGATCGGAGGAGAGGTATGGACTATTCGAGCTTGCAGAACGGCAGCGATATCCGCGGCGTGGCCATGGAAGGGGTCGCCGGCCAAGAGGTGAACCTGACGGAGCAGGCCTGCCGGGACATCGGCCGGGGCTTTGCCCTCTGGCTGCGGGGACGCCTGGGGAAGGACGATCTCAGGGTGGCCGTGGGCCGGGATTCCCGGCTGACTGGGCCGGCGCTGGCCCGCTGGATCGGCGAAGCGCTGGCGGCGGAAGGCGTGGCGGTGACGGACATGGGCATGGCCTCCACGCCCGCCATGTTCATGGCCACGGTGACGGAAGGCTTTCGGTTCGACGGGGCCGTCATGGTCACGGCCAGCCACCTGCCCTTCAACCGCAACGGCTACAAGTTCTTCACCGGCCAGGGCGGCCTGGAGAAGCAGGACATCAAAGCCATCCTGACCCTGGCGGCCTCCGACGGCCATACGGGGCTCCCCGCCGCGGCCCGGTCGGAGGGCAGCTTCATGCCGGTGTACGCCGATATTTTGTGCCGCAAGGTGCGGGAAGCCACGGGCTGCGAGCGCCCCCTGGAGGGCCTTCGGATCGTGGTGGACGCGGGCAACGGCGCCGGCGGGTTCTATGCCGCCCAGGTGCTGGAGCCTCTGGGGGCGGACACCACCGGGTCCCGGTTCCTGGACCCGGACGGCACCTTCCCCAACCACATCCCCAACCCGGAGAACGAGGCAGCCATGGCGGCCATCCGTTCGGCCGTTTTGGAGAACAAAGCGGACCTGGGCATCATCTTCGACACCGACGTGGATCGGGCCGGGGCGGTGCTCTCCGACGGGAGCGAACTCAATCGCAACCGCATCATCGCCATGATGGCGGCCATCCTGCTGCGGGAGCATCCCGGCACCACCATCGTCACCGACTCCATCACCTCCACGGGCCTCGCCAAGTTCATCGCGGCCCACGGCGGCGTCCACCACCGGTTCAAGCGGGGGTATCGAAACGTGATCAACGAGTCCATCCGGCTCAACGACGAGGGCCGGGACAGCCAGATGGCCATGGAGACCTCCGGCCACGGGGCTCTGAAGGAGAACTACTTTCTGGACGACGGGGCCTACCTGGTGACCCGGCTGCTGATGGAGCTGGCCAAGGGGCGCCGGGAGGGGTACACCCTTCCGTCCCTGATCGCGGATCTGCAGGAGCCGGCGGAGAGCCGGGAGTTCCGCATGGACCTGCGGCTGCCGGACTTCAAGCCCTATGGCAACGATATCATCGATCAGCTTCGCGATTACGCCGCCCATCGACCCGGCTGGGCCCTGGCCCCCAACAACTACGAGGGCGTGCGGGTCGATCTCGACGGGGACCACGGCGACGGATGGTTCCTGCTGCGCATGAGCCTCCACGAGCCGCTGATGCCCCTGAACATGGAATCCGACAGCGCGGGCGGCGTCAAGGCCATCGCCCGGGAGCTCGTTCCCTTCCTCCAACGGTTCGATAAGCTGGACACAGCCGCACTGGCCGAGTTCGCCCGCTGACGGTTGGCCCGCGCCCCCCATTGCCCCAAGGGATCGTCGAAGGATTCGATGAGCATGATCAGCTTTGAAGAATACAGGGATATAGTCTCGGAATTGATGGACGAGCTTCCGGATGAATTCTTCCGGGAGCTCTCCGGAGGCGTGGTCGCGTCGGAAGCGACGGTGATCCCCAACTATGCCCAGGGGAACGATCTGTTCACCCTGGGACAGTACCAGGTCTTTTCGCGGGTGCGGCAGATCACCATGTTCAAAGGCTCCTTCGACCGGGCGTATCCCCAAGCGGACGCCAACGAAGCGCGGAGGATCCTTCGCGGCGTCCTGCGGCACGAGATCCGGCATCACTTGGAATCCATGGGCGGCGTCCACGACGCTTCCTCCCTGGAGGCGGCGGACGAGCGGGAGAAGCAGACGTATCTGTCGAAGCATGCCGATCCTTAGGAACGAGCGCGCGTCCATGGGTTTTATGGCATTTTCCTCATGAATGTAGGCGTACCCCTTTATCGGGGCCGCTGTTTACGGTATACTGCAAGCAAGGACGATCAGGCAGAAGGAGGGGCAGAGATGGAGATCAAAAAGGAAGTGCAGCCGCCGGTGGAGACCGTGATCATTGCCGATCAGGAGACCCTGCAGCGGAGCCAGCAGGAGGACGAGCTGCAGGACATGCTGGACGAGAAGGTGGCCGACACGCTCCTGAACAGCGACATGGAGGTGGAGACCTCCGACGAAACGGACGTGAGCGGGGAGATCGTTCAGCAGACCATCGACGCGGAGGAGATGCAGGAGGCCCTCGATACCCGGGTCCTGCGGGACTTCGACGAGGGGATCATCACCTTCGACCGCAGCGGCATCATCCGGTACATCAACCCTTCGGCCTCCCTGATCCTGGGCCTGGAGGACAACGCGGTGGGCAAGCGGTACAGGGACGTGTTCAGCAGGGACAACGACGCGCTGCTGGAGTTCCTGGTGAAAGCCACGGCGGAGAAGAACGCCTCCCAGCGGGGCGATATCCTGTTCCGCCGGGGGGACGGCAGCACGGTGCGCCTGAACACCAGCTGCATCTGCCTGGAGGACGGGGAGGATCCCCAGGAACGGAGCTACGCCATCCACTTCGACGACATCACCGAGATCGACATCCTGCGCCGCAAGCGCCGGGAGAGCTCGGCGGTGTTCATCGGCACCATGACCGCCGTCTCGGTCTGGATCTATATCGTGGCCCTGTGGCAGCAGACCGGGCAGAAGGTCTCCCAGGAGATCATGACCCAGTTCATCCACGCCATCTCCCTGATCATGTTCTTCTATATCCGCCATTACACCCACTTCTCCTTCGAGGAGATGGGCCTGAAGATCAAGGGCATCGGTAAGGCCATCAAGGTGGATATCCTGGTGACGGCGATCTTTACGGCCCTGCTGTTCGGCATAAAGCTGGTCCTTCTGCGGGTGGCGCCGGGGTTTTTCCCGGAGGGTGCGCCCTTCTGGGATTGGAGCAAGCTGGGCTGGTCCGATTTCGCCTATCCGTTGACGGCCATCCTGCAGGAATTCCTGTCCCGGGGCGTCATCCATGAGAATTTGCGCCGCATCTTCGTGGGGAAGTACAGCGAGGCGGCGGCCATCGTGGTCTCCTCGTTGCTGTTCGGCGCGCTCCACATCCACCGGGGCTTCATGTACATGCTGGCGGCCACGGCGCTGCTGTCCATCTTCGGCATCCTCTACCGCAAGCAGAACAGCATCTGGGGCCTCTGCATTCCCCACTTCGTTCTGGGCGAGGTGGTCTGGTACCTGGGATTCGTTTGAGCCACATTGAAAAAGCCCTGGCAAGGGCTTTTTTCATATGTGTGTTTTTGGAGATCGGCGTACGCGTGCGAAGGGCGGCCTTGTTCGGCGGGAAAAGCCATGATATACTGTATACGATACCGATCGTCGGAAACGACGATGATTCAGAATAGGAGGAACCGGATATGAAGACTTTGGTGGCGTATTTCAGCGCTCAGGGGACCACGGCGGCCCTGGCGAAGGCGTTGGCGGAAAAGGTGGGGGCGGACCTGTTCGAAATCCGGCCCGTGACGCCCTACACGGCGGCGGACATCCGCTGGACCAACCCCCTGGCCCGGTGCAACCGGGAGAAGATCGGCAAGAAGGACGTGCCCGTGGCGGGCGCGGTGGCGGACTGGGAGAGCTACGATCTCGTGTATCTGGGCTTCCCCATCTGGTACTACGGGGCGCCCAACGTGGTGAACACCTTCTGCAAGGGCTACAATTGGGAGGGGAAGCAGGCGGTGCTCTTCGCCACCTCCGGCGGCAGCGACATCGGCCGCACCGCGGAGAAGCTCCAGCCCTACATGCCCGGGGCCAAGATCCTGAAGGCCCGGGTCCTGAAGGGCGCGGAGGAGTTGGACGAGCTGCTCGGCTGAGGCAGCCCTTCCTTAAGCGGACGCGGTATGGTATACTGAGCCATACACGAACGCCGGAGGTACGGACATGACCTACGAGGAAGCGAAAGAGAACATACGGCCGGGCCGATACCGCCATTTCAAGGGCGGGGAGTACGAGGTGCTCGGCATCGCCCGCCATTCGGAGGACGAGTCGCCCATGGTGGTCTATCGGCCGCTGTACAACGACTCCGGCCTCTGGGTCCGGCCTGCGGACATGTGGAACGAGACTGTGGTCCGGGACGGAAGGACCTATACCCGCTTCGTGCGGGTGGAGGGGCAGGACTGACCTTTTGCCGGGGAGGAGGACGAAATGAAGCGCACGACATGCTGGCTGCTGGTGGGGACGGTGCTCCTGTCCCTGTGCTGCTGCACGCCCCAGGACCGGGAAGCCCTGGCGACCCTGTCCACCCTGGTGCCTGCGGCTGCGCTGGAAGTCAGCCCATCCCCGGAACCCACGCCTGCCCCGACGCCCACGGCCATACCCGTTCCTGTGGTGAAGCCTACGGCGACCCCAGAGCCTACGCCCACGCCGGAGCCTGCGGTGACCCCGGAGCCTACGCCCACGCCTGAACCCACGGCCACTCCGATCCCAGCCACAGAGCGGAGCGAAGCAGAGATCGTGGAGGAGATGGCCGCCTATTTCATTCGCTACGGGGATAAGGCGACGGAGAAGCTGGACGCCCTCCTGGCGGAGATGGGCACCGCTTTCCCCGCTTCGGCCCAGAAGTGGGCCGGG
>JAEEGJ010021507.1_pt1 | contig 13861 bp, 17 predicted proteins | sample 8958761 | NCBI WGS metagenome assembly JAEEGJ01 (sample SAMN16246546, study PRJNA631951) | gut metagenome | biome: gut microbiome; feature: rumen; material: RS-attached | host: Bos | place: Iran: Karaj | collected 2018-10 | reverse complement strand
TACGTCGCCTTGCCAAGGCGAAGATCGCGGGTTCGATCCCCGTCTCGCGCTCGAAGACAGCACAAAAAGGACATCCGATCGGATGTCCTTTTTTGTGCTGTACGAGCGCGAGGAAACTATGCCTGCCGGGCAGATGGGAACTCGAGGTTTGCTTCGCAATTCCTCTGTTTCCCATCTGCCGGCATAGTTTCTGCCACGCGATCACAGATCGCGTGAAGAGCGGGGCAGCAATAAGACACAATGCCTTAATTGCAGCCCCGTTGTTCTTCTTTTACCTCATCTCAACTGCTTCGTCGTTTTCTTCGTCGGAGAAGGCTGACTTTATAATCATCACAACCGAAACTATCAGGAGGATCGGGAACGCAAAACGGATAAGCCCAAACACTACCAGCCCGATCAGCACAACAGGAAGGATGATGATGCCGAAAAACACCTTTGTCAGTCCCCAAGCCATTCTGAAAGCAAATCCGATCATCTTAAAGAAAAAAGCAATCATGAGTATTGTAAATAATGTGATCATCCGAAGGTCCTCCTCTCCTTTGATGAGACCATCGTACAGCTGACCGCATGGTGTTTACAGCACTGTAGGAGCGAGTTATGATGGTCTAATCCGCTTTTTCATCCGGGACAGCAGCGTCATACTCACCGTACTCGCATCCGACCTTTGATGCAGTTATCTCATCGATCAAAACGTTTTCCTTTCCGTTCTTTTCATATAGACGGATCGTGCCCCAGCCATTGCCTCCGTTCCAGAGGCGGTTGTGCTTTTTGGTACCGTCGGGTGCTTCGTAATTAATGAACAGCATGTCCTTCTTGCTGCAAAAAATCTCTGTTTCCATAACGGCGTGGATGTTTTCCTGACGCACGTGCCAGACTACGCGATCCTCCAGCTCTTCGAAGGAAAACTCGGTTTTTACGAGAAGATGCAGCTTGGAGAAATTAAAATCGTATTCCTTGCCCTCATAGTAAAAAACACCGAGGAGCCGTCTGTCCAGAGGGACGAAATAGATCTTCGGACGTCCGCCGCCAATATCGAATACACTGTTTTCAAGCTGCCTTCCGGTCTTTTTGCTGATGAGGCAGTTTGAGGAAAGCCATACCCACGGGCTGGTAAAATCACGTCCCCAGTTTTTATCCGCATAACCGTATGATCTTTCCGGGGAGACTGTGTATCTCCTGCCGTTAAACTCGACAAAACCGCTGTATGCACTCTTCATACCTTCGGCATGCCAATACATGGCAAAGGCTTCCGCATCCCTCAGAGGTTTGCTGGCTCCGTAACCGACATTGAAAGCAATCTGTTTGTCAATTTTCAATTCCCACTTCATCTCTCCTGCATCGCACATCCACTCGGGATGGGCGGCCGCGTCTTCACTCGTGATCGAGATGCTTCCCTTTAATGCGGTCTCACCGGCAAAGCAGTCATCTGCCGCTATACTGTACGGAGCTTTCTCATGGACAGATATATCTTTCCAGGCGAAAAAACGGTGTAACTGGCAGTGGTCATCTCCCCATGTTCCGGCTTTGACCATGAGGTATGAAGGGCGTTTGACGGTTTCACGATTTCTCGCGAGCTGCCCGAAAACGGGCTCGTCTTCCGCAAGGTCCGGATTGCAGAGAAAGAACTCGATAAAGAAGGGGCGATCCTCTCCGGTAATCTCATCCTGTGCCGTGAATGAGTGCCACCACCAGTCATAGCCCTGATCTCTTAACGGACCGTGAAGCATCAGTGCGTCCCTTGTGATATCATGCTTGTTAAACATCATTAGCCTCCTGTGACCATTGTTTGAATATTGTTATCGGTGTTTTCTATCTAAATGACTGCCCGATGGCTGTATCTTTCCAGCAGATCATGCATGACGTCAACTCTTTTGAATCTCTTTTTATCCTGAACAGGTCGCCGGAATCGGAAGACAGTTTCTCAATAACGAGCTTTTCTCCTTCGAAAGACTGGCCGGTGTAATGTATCTCGATATCAGCCGGAGTGCGCTGCTTATGCCATTCTGTGTCATAGGTGTCCAGCACGAATCGGACATACTGAACATTGTTGGTGTGGAAGCAGTAGTCAATATCTGTGGAACGAATAGTTACGGAGTCGATATCTATACCCTCGGTCTTAGGAAAGCGCGTGAAACGGAGCTCGGTGGTTTCGGAAGGGTGTACCATGCTCTGGGAGCAGCCGACTGTTTCGGCTTTTCGGAGTTTGCCGCTTTCCAGGTCTATGACGGAAAATTCAGTCTTCGCGGTGATCAGGCCAGAGCCATCGGTGGCGTTGATCACGGTATCTATATCCAGCTTGGCGCCGGAGCATTCTGTTATGAAGCTTTTAATGGTGAACTCCTCGCGCCATGCGGGCTGTCTGATAAAATGAATGCGGTTTTTTACCATAAGCCACATGGCATTGTGTTTTTCGATGGCTGTGATCCCATCGATTCCCAGTTCGCCCATCAGTTCCGTAACCGCATTTTCAACTATGCAGTCGGAGGCAAGTAGGGAGAGTTGTGTCCGGCAGTCGCACATGCTTCCCGAAACATATGAATCACGATGGTATATCATTACAATTGTCTCCTTAACCTTAATTACCATGGAAATTATACAACCGATTTTCGGCCGGAGCAATAAAAGGACTAAAAAAACGGAATGCTGAAAGGTCTTTCGAGCTGCATTAGGTTTGAAAGGAATGAATCGGAAACATGGGAACAGCGAGTTTTAGATGCCTTCTTCCATTTGCCGGAGAAATATCTTAAAATAATAACTGTAATATTTCTTCGAAAGGAAACAAGGCTATGAAATACAGTTACAGGGACATGCCCGAAGGCATGAAAGGAACATTTGGGGATTTTTCGCGCAGCTTCGGATTTTCATGGAAAGAATTTGTTGTTACGGTACCATCGCCGTTATTTCTTGTAACCACATATAAGGCTAACGGTCAGCCCAATGCCTGCATGCAGTCCTGGGCCACATTTACGAGCGCAGATCACGGTAATGGGTTTTATGCTGTCCTGGCCAGCGTCAACAAAAACGGCCACTTATATAAGAGTATTTCAGAGACCAAAGAAGCCGTTATCAATTTCATGTCGGCAGAGTATCATGCAGCCTGTATGGACACCATCAGGAACAATCAGTATGAGGCGGACGAGATCACAGCATCCGGGCTTACCGCAGAAAAGGCGTCCTGGGTAAACGCGCCAATGGTACAGGAATGCTTCATGAATCTTGAGTGCAAGCTGATTTGGGAAAAGGAGATCGTTCCCGGCGATGACCATGTAATGCTTTGCCTTGAGGTGATCGGTCTGCATATCGATGAGGATCATTTACATGACAGGACCGGAGAAAACGGGATCCTGTATAACATCCACCATCAGATCGATCCGGAAAGTGTCGGCAAGACCGCGCATGATTACGCTGCAGTTCTTCAGAAGAAGATAGATGTGGGTGAATATTGAGAAATGAAAGGAACGGAATGAAGATTGAGTTTATGACATCCGGGCATCCACTTTGGACCGAAACAATATCCTTTGCCGATAACTGCTCATGGAGAGCGGGGCATTATTTGGCCGAAAGAATGAGAAAGAACGACTTTTCTGAAACAGAGCGTGTCCTTGTTGCTGTTGAAAACGAAAAGATCGTCGGATATTGTACATTCTCATTGAAGGATGAGCTGCCGGACGATAGCCCTTATTCTCCGTTTATAGGATTCATGTTTGTGGATGAAGGCAGCCGGGGCAAACGTATTTCCGAACGTCTGATAAATGCCGTGATTGATCATGCACGAGCCGTCGGTCATAAGACAATATATATCATGAGCGGTGAGCATGGATTGTATGAAAAATACGGATTTGAGAAAGTAGGGGATTTCAAAACCATTTACGGATCCGTTGATCAGCTCTTTCAGAAACATATCGGGATCGATGGCGAAATATAACTGAATCTAACGGGGAGGAGAAAATGTGAAGCCTGACAGGGAAATCGTTGGAAAAGCAATTATTTTACGCGCTCAAAGCAGTGATGATGCCAAGTATTATGCGCACTGGTTTAATGATCCAGGGGTTATGTTCCGGTGCGGTTTTACGGCCGCCACGGATGAGGAAAAAGAGAAACAGGCTATTATAAGGCACAACGACAGCGAGGATGGTGTTTGGTATACCATAACGGATCCGGAAGGAAACATCATAGGTGAGACAGGGCTTCTGCGCATGTGGCCCGAATGGCATTGCACGGATCTTTCGATCATAATTCCTGATCCGGCAATGCAGAACAAAGGATACGGAACCGAGGCGATTAGCATTATGCTGGATATGGCTTTTGACCAATACGACATGAATCGTGTTGCCATAGGAGTTGTGGGGCAGAATACCAACGCTTTGGCATTTTACAAAAAGATCGGTTTCAGGCAGGAAGGTATTCAGGAGCAGGGTTATTACTATAACGGTGAATACAGTGATTTTGTTATGATGCGTATTCTGCGGCAGGAATGGAGATAAACATGAAGATTGATTGGGTTGATGGGTATGAAATCAAGGCTGCCGTTGTTAACAACGAGGTCGTAATATCCGCAAATAAAGAGGGGATGCTCTCATTGGCAAAGCAGCTTGCGGCGCTTGCAGAGGGAGCGCCCGGGGATCACATCCATTACGACGAGCACAACTCGCTCGAAGACGGCTCGGCAGAATTGATCATTGAAAGGATATGACATATCAAATGAATAAAAAGAGAATTGCAATCCTGGTACTTATATTTTCGCTGACGATGGCATCAATGGGCGCCTGCGGCTCGGCCGCTTCATCCGTTGATCCTGCGGGAACTCCCGTACCCACCGAGACCACGACTTCAGTCCCGGTGCCTACCGATGCGCCCGCCACTGCTACTGCGTCCACGTCGACTCCGACACCGACCGCTGCGCCGACCGTTGCTCCTACCGTTACTCCGACTCCCAAAGCCTACCCGCCTCAGGTCAGTCTCAGCGGAAAACGTGACGATCATCTGCTCACAGACGAAATTTGCTGCATAGAAGGGGATAGATTTTTCCTGATCGTAGCCGCCGGAGCAGATATTCCCGGCGATTTTGCGGATAATGTGTCGCTTATCATGGACAGGATGGAAGAGGAAACAGGGCTCACTTTTGATGTTGACTGGCGTCTTGCCGGTGTTGACAACTCCACGGTCGATTATGGTTATAATCCGTGGGAAGGCTTTGATTTTAAAGACAAGCTGCCAATCTACATAAAAGTAGATCTTGAAGATGTGGGTTATATTCCCTGTGCAACAGCTGAGTTTGTGACACTTTATATGTACGAACTGTTCAGCGAAGATGTATGGAACTCCGTTCCGTCATACCGTGACAATTCCTGGCGGCGCAATGATCACATAGATTACTACACAGTAGCCCACGAATTAACGCATTCGCTCACAGAAAGATATGCCCGTTGCGGAAAGATCCTGACCGAGGGCTGCGCGGATTACGTTGCAGAAAAAGTGATCGATTCTCTTGCTTTCGTCTCGCCGGATTTTGAGGGGAGTGTAGAGAATATGTCCAACAATCTTTTCTACAAAGTGGAAGATGACGTCACACCCGAAAACGCAGAAGAAATCTTCCGAAATGATTATTCCGATCTCTCTGTCGCAAACCGCGGTGACGAATATACACTCGGCCGTATGATCTGCAGTTTCCTCAGTGATACCTATGGCGAATACTTTCTTCGCGATTATATAAATGCCTGCAGGAATGCAGGCTATTCATACGAACAGTTCTGGGGCATGTTAGAAGATGAGGATCGCAGCAAACTGACGGACGTCTTTATAGAAACCTTTGGTGATGACGTCTTTGTAAACTTCGGGAAATACTATCAGGCGCACAAGTCAGAAAGCTACTGATTAATTGGGAAAATTACTATTACCCGTGAACCGGGCGCTGGAAAAAGAATGGATGAGAGGGATGCATAATGTCCGTTACAGATCGAGAACTTCATATAAAAAGCCTGAGCATAGACTGGGACAGGATAGACCGCGACAGTTATCTTCGCAGCATCGCGTCGATAAGCGGTATGGACAGTCTGCGGTTTAATAAGCCCGTTACTTTCTTCGTCGGGGAAAACGGAAGCGGTAAATCGACCATGCTTGAAGCCATTGCCGTAGCTTATGGTTTTAATCCCGAGGGCGGGACAAAAAACTATATGTTCTCGACTTATGATTCACATTCGGAGCTGTGCGGTGCGATCAGGCTGGTCAAAGGCAGGCACAAGCCGGGATGGGGTTATTTTCTGCGTGCGGAAAGCTTTTACAATGTCGCGACCGCAGAAGAAGAATACAGCAAAGGACCGGGCGGGAGACCGATGCATTTGCACGAAAAGTCTCACGGTGAGAGCTTCCTCGCGACGGCACAGGCAAATTTCAAGCCGAACGGAGTTTATCTCCTGGATGAGCCCGAAGCCGCGCTTTCTCCGCAGCGACAGCTCACGCTCCTGTATCAGATCGCCGAATGCGCCGGTGCGGGTTCGCAGTTTATCATAGTGACTCATTCTCCGATATTGCTGGCTTTGCCGGGCGCAGAGATACTGAGTTTTGACGGCGGACCGGTTCATGCCTGCGATTATGAAGATACCGACAGTTTTAAGATTACAGAGATGTTTATCAACAGAAGGGAACTGATCCTGAGGCAATTGCTCAGGCCGGAGGAATAACATGAAAACATATTACGATGACGGAACGATCAGGATCCGCAGCATGCTGCCCGAAGACGCAAAGATCCTGTACGACACATATCTTTCTTACGGCTGGCATCCGCAGCCGGAGAATTACGAGAACTATTACAAGGAGCAGGAGAGCGGCGAGAGGATCGTATTTATCGCCGAATACGAGGGCACGGTGAAGGGGCAGTGCACGCTCGTCCTCCATCCTTCGGAGGGCCCGTGGGGCGGCCAGAACTATCCCGAGATCGTCGATCTGACGGTTTTCTTTGACATTCACGGCAAGGGCATCGGCAATAAGATGCTCGATGCGGCCGAAGCCGAGGCCGCAAAGATATCCGATATGGTATTTCTGGCGGTGGGCCTGCACTCGGGTTACGGGGCGGCGCAGCGCATCTATGTAAAGCGCGGCTATATCCCGGACGGGAGCGGAGTCTGGTACCGGAACAAGTTGCTCGACCAGTATGCGCCCTGTGTTAACGATGACGATCTGCTGCTGTTTTTGTCGAAAAAACTCAGATGAGGAACGGGAGCTGTTATGAGCGGTAAAAGAGGCTATTTGCCTGAGGATGATACGATATTTGCGCCTGATGCGCTGGAGACTATGCGGACTGTGTCCCGACATGTATGTTATCTGATAGATGAGGGGTATGACCTGCAGCAGGCCGTTACTTTTACGGGGAATCGGTTTGCACTCTCCGAGCGGCAGCGGTTTGCGATCCTGCGCAGCGTTGCAACGCAGGAGCAGCTGGAGCGCAGAAGGACCAAAGAGAAAACGGATATCTCCGGCGAAGAAATCTGGATAGACGGATTCAATACGATCATTACGCTTGAAGTCATGCTTAGCGGTTCGCCGGTTTTTGAAGGCATGGACGGGACATTGAGGGATCTGGCGGGGCTGCACGGAACCTACAGGATCATTCCCGAGACTGAGGCAGCCATCCGCATTCTGTTTGAAGCCCTGAAAGAGATGAAGGCCGGTAAGGCGCATATTCTTCTGGATGAACCGATCTCAAACTCGGGAAAACTGAAAGTCCTTATTGCCGAAACAGCCGAAAAATGCGGCCTCGCGCCGGATATCAGGCTCTTAAAGGAAGTCGATAAAGCCCTGTGGGAAAAGGCAAACGTGGTATCATCCGATGCGATCATCCTCGATCATTGCATCAGCTGGGTGAATGTCATGAAAAAATGCGCCGGTGTGACAGGCATAGTGCCGATCAGGGTATGGTAAAAGGCGTATGTACAGATATTGCTGAAAAGGAGAATACAGATTCATGATGAAAAGGCGAACGCTCATATTTCTTTGTATAGTGATGATGCTTGCGGGGGCTTTTGCGTCCGTATTGCCGACTGATACAGCAGCTGCCGGAACAAAAACGACGACATCTTCGAACGCTTCGGCGAAGAAGAAAAAGGCCGGTATCAAGATCAATAAAGCGCATTTTCCGGATAAGCGCTTCAGAAAGTATGTGCGGCAAGCCTTTGATGATGACGGGAACGGATATCTGAGCGATGCGGAGATCGATCTGATCTGGAACGTGCACTGTGAGAATATGAAGATCCGTTCTGTCAAAGGGATCGAGTATTTCCGCGAGCTGAAAGGACTCTGGTGCAAGGGAAATCATATAACGGAGCTTGATCTTTCGGGAAATCCGGGACTGAAGGGAATATGGTGTTCGTTTAACGATTTTAAGACGCTGGACTTTTCGGACTGCCCGGAACTTGAATGGGTGTATTGCTTTGACTGTGATCTGGAATCTCTCAATATCCGCAACAATCCCGAAATGGCGTATCTGGAATGCAATTCAAATCCAAAGCTTAAGACGCTCGATCTGTCGCAGAACGGCAAGCTGGAGAACCTTTTCTGCAGCAGGTGCGGCCTGACCTCCCTCGATCTTTCGAATAATCCGCTGCTCTGCGAACTGGCGGCGTTCTATAACGATCTCGAGGAAATAGATGTTTCCGGCAATCCGAACCTGAAACGGTTTGACATATGGCACAATCCGAGGCTCGGAAATGTGGATGTGAGCGGCCTGCCGGGCCTTCAATACTACAACTGCGCATGGACGGCTCTGACTGAGATCGACGTGAGCCATAATCCCGAACTTACAGAGCTGGTCTGCGGGTATAACGCCGGGCTGCGCACTATCGATCTTTCGCATAATCCCAAGCTGGCATATTTTGCATGTGAATGCGATGTGAACCTTGAATCCCTCGATATTTCCCATAATCCGAGGCTGTATTATCTGCTGGCCTTCGGGCTTTCGAGCATCGATACGATCGACATCAGCAGCAACAGCCGTCTCTGCAAGGCGTACCGGGAAGGGGAATATGTGCACGAGACCGAGAATCTCGGGCTTGTTTACTCAATGACGATCGATTACGGCGGCAGCAGCGATCCGTTTGATGAGCTGCGGCACTGCGTATGTTTTGATGACGACACGGTGATCCTCGGTGATTATAAAGGCACTGCGGATGTACCGGACAGCGTGGTGGATAAGAGTGACGGTTTTGCGGATACGGAGATCTTTGTCACCAGGGCGGAGGCTGTTCAGGCACTGTATGAAGCAGCGGGGAGCCCGGCCGTGAAAGGCCGTTCGCACTTTAAGGATGTATCCAAAGGCGCATCGTATGCCAAAGCCGTGAAGTGGGCCGAGGACAACAAAATCTGTTTTGGATTTCCACGGATCAGCTCGGATACTTTCTGTCCGGATGAACTTATCAGCAGGCAGGATTTTGCACTCATGGCACACAGATACGCGGATCTGCTCGGGTTCGGAACGGCCTTTGACTACGGAAGGACAGACTGGTTTGAGGATTTCCGGGAGATCGATTTTTACGCATGGGGACCCTTTACATGGGCGATACAGTGGCGCGTGCTCGGCTGTGATACGGAAAAAAATCTCTGTTATCCCCACGGAAGACTGAAAGCGTCCGAACTTAAAGCGGGAATAGCAGAGATATTCGATCTGGATGAGGGTGCATCATACTCCGGGATAGTCGACGGAAACGGAGGAAATCCCAACGAATGATCTGATAAATAAGGCAGCATGAAAGGTGTCAACCTTCAGCTCGAATTCCGGAGTATCAGAGAAACTTTCTAAAGAATTCGGCCTGATCGCGATTGGCCAGTATTCCGACCTCGTAACGGAGGTTGCAGTGGAATACATGGCACGCGAGCGGGTCGTTTTTTTGTCCGTAGATACGGCTTTCAGCATGGACGCCCTTTGAGCGCAGGTACTCGGCCATGGGCTCGCAGGCATTTACGAGGAAATCGTTCTGCGCGGTAAAAACAAATGCCGGAGGATAATCCGCAGTGATGTTTTCGAGGATCTCAGTCCTCGGATCGTCGAACAGGGCGTCATCCTGAAAATAGTCCATTATTATCTCGCTGCCGTCGCCGGTGCGCGCGCGGTCGCGCAGGCTGTACATGCCGCATGCGAGCGAGACTGCCCGCAGTTTGACGTTTGAGGGAAGTTCGAATCCGAAAAGCTTTGCGTATGCGCTGTTGGAGCAGATGCAGGCAAACTGGCTCGCCAGCTGTGCGCCCGCGGAATCGCCTGTCAGGAATACATGCGACACATCGAGGCCATACTTATCGGCATTCTTCGAGATGAACCCAAAGACAGCCAGCGTATCCTCGAGAGGTGCCGGGAATGTATTCTCGGGAGCGAGCCTGTAGTTGAAATTGACCACGGCAAAACCGAGTTCGGCCAGGTGCATGCAGTAGAACCTGTACAGCTCCTTATCTCCGTAAAAGAAACCGCCGCCGTGGATATTTACGATCGTCGGGAATGACTCACCGCCTGTCCGGCGAGGCGTATAGATATCCATCAGGTTCTGGTCTCCGTGCGGACCGTAGCTTATATCTCTGTATTTCTCAAGCCCGTCCGGCTCCGTAAGTCCGGCATCTCTTCGTGCGTCATTGGCCGCCCATGCGGCACGCGTCTGTAATACCCTCTCCGGTACTTTTTTCATTGTCCACCTCCATAACAGCTGCATCCGTAAAACAGGATTCATGATATATATGATTTTACACCAAACAAAATGTAAAGTACCTGTCTTATCTTGTTTTTTTGCGCGAAAACCTGCGCTAATGAGCGAATATGAATTGACAATGGGAGATGTATTTCGATTTTTTTAACACTTTTAGAAAAAACAGTTGACAGACATCTTTTGCAAGAGTATATTAATGTCTAATAATTTTCAGCAAGGAGGAAAACCTGTCTATGATGATCGCTCGCATTAACGATAATATCGTCCCCGAACTGTCCGTGAAATCCAATCAGGGACTTGATTCGTTATGCGTGGTAAGGTCATCAGGGCAGTGCACTCATTGACAGAGGAAATATAGAGACTGCGGTAATAAGACCTTATCAGGGATCACCCGATAAGGTCATTTTTTATACAAAAAGGAGGGAGTAAAATGAGCACCAGAGAGGAGATCGTCACTGATTTCTACGGAAAGTATGACGAGGAAACAAGGCTGGAGCGCAGCAGGAAGGGACAGATGGAGTATTTCACGACGATGGAGTATATCCACCGCTATGCGGGGAAGGGCACGAAAGTCCTGGAGGTCGGCGCGGGGACAGGCCGGTATTCCGTGGCTCTGGCAAAGGAAGGTATGGACGTGACCGCGGTGGAGCTGACTAAGAGCAATCTGGACGTCCTGCGAAGGAACGCCGAAGGTATCGATAACCTAAGGGCCTATCAGGGCGATGCGCTGAAGCTCGATATGCTCGCGGACGGTGAGTTTGACGTGACGCTGGTCTTCGGACCCATGTATCATCTGTACGAGGCTGCTGATGTAAGCAGGGCGATCGACGAGGCGATCCGTGTAACAAAGCCCGGCGGGGTGATGATATTCGCGTTCATTTCGGTTTACGCGATAATGTACGCAAACTATATGCAGGGAAACTGGGCGTTCGGCGAAGAGGAGAACTTTACGAAGGACTATAAGACGAAGCATTTTAAGGAGCAGCTGTTTACCGGATACGATATCGTCGAGTTCGAGGAGCTGTTTAAGGATAAGCCCACCGAATGGATAACCACGGCCGGGACCGATGCCATACTTGAGTCAATGCAGCCGAGAGAGGATTTTTCGATCACCGATGAGGACTTCGAAGCCTACAAGAAATGGTATCTGGCATGCGCGGAGAAAAGGGAACTGCTCGGATATACAAACCATCTGATATATCTGTGCAAGAAAAAATAAGATGAGGAGGATTATTCTATGATAATAAAGGACACCGAATTTAAGTTAAAGGACGGCAGGACAGCCGTTTTGCGCAGCCCCCGTGACGAGGATATACAGGGCATGCTCGACTATCTGTATATATCATCGGGAGAGACCGACTTCATACTGCGTTATCCCGAGGAGTGCGCGAAATACACGCCCGAGGGCGAGAAGGCATTGTTTGACAGGATGAACGCTTCCGATCACGAGGCCATGCTCACATGCATTGTTGACGGCAGGATAGCCGGAAACTGCCAGGTCAGCTGGAGTACGAACATAAAAATGAGGCACAGGGCGATGGTGGCCATAGCGCTCATCAAGGAGTTCTGGAACCTGGGGATAGGCACCCGGATGTTTGAGGAAATGACGCGGATAGCAATGGAGAATCCCGATATCATACAGATGGAGCTCGATTTTGTGGAAGGAAACTCCCGCGCCCGCGCTCTGTATGAGAAAATGGGCTTCAGGATAACCGGAGTCAAGCCCGACGCGATCAGGCTCAAGGACGGCACGCTGCTAAACGAGTACTCTATGGTAAAAAGAATAAGGCAGTAGGAATGATTCTGTGATTTTTTAAAATATATCGCGTTCTGCCGTGTTAAGAAAAAAAACGATCCGGACGATAATAATAACGACCTTCCCGCAGAGGGACAGGTCGTTTTTCAAGGATGAAGATGAGAGCCTTTTAAAGAGCAGAGGGAACTGTATGATCACGCTGATAATTGCTGCCGCAAGCATAGTAATGCTGGTAAACATCATTGCATATATCCGTTTCATCAGATCGTCGACCGATGTCATACTGTCCGGAAAATACGGAGAGCCGATATGGGAGAGGATCGGGCTGATATTGCTGATGTTTTTTCTTTTGGCCTATATCGGAGTAGCCATAATCGGCAAACCAGACCTGTTGATGGCTTTGATACTGTTTTTCGGAGCGATATTTGTGCTGCTGGTCATGCATCTGCTGTACCATCTGGTGGATTCGATGAAGGACAGGAGCATAGAGATAACCGAAACCCTGATAGGTGTCATAGACGCCAGGGACCCCAACCTCAAAGGACACAGCAGGAACGTGCAGCGCCTGTGCATGTGCCTGTACGACTATCTGCCCGAAGAGCGTAAAAAAGGCATCAGTCCCGTCAGTTTCGAATATGCGGCGCTGCTGCACGATGTCGGTAAACTCGGCGTTCCCGAAGCGATCCTTAACAAGCCCGGTGCGCTCGATCCCGAAGAATGGGGCATCATGAGGCAGCATCCGAAGATCGCGCTCGAGCTGTTAAAGCCCATCCCGTCGTTTACGGAGATCAAAGACTGGATACTGTACCATCACGAGAGGATGGACGGCAAGGGTTATTACAGTGTCGCGGGGGAGGATATACCTTTTGCGGCGCGTGTCATAGCTGTCTGCGATACATATTCGGCGATAACGATGAAGCGTTCGTATAAGGATAAACGCAGTCATGAAGAGGCGATCGCGATAATCAGGGATGTGGCCGGAACCCAGCTGGATGCCGAGGTTGTCGGGTATTTCCTGATGATCCCGCGCGAGGAGCTGGAAGCCTGCGTACCCGAGGACGCCGAGTTCTGTCAGAACGCGGATCGATAATGAACGCTTTACATTATGTGCCGTGGCATACATAATAGAGTCAGGAGGACTTAACCGGTCTTCCGGGCTCTTTTCTTTTATGCGGGAGGCAGTATGAAAAAGTACGGATTTTACGGCTGGGAGACGGCCGATATTACGGATGCTAAGGGGCTGACGCCGAGGGATTATTACGATCTGCTCTCGGATATCTGGTGTGCCGATACCTGCGCGCCCAGAATGAGAGGCAACTGGAGCAAGGAGAATAAAACGCTGGGACAGTGCTCAATCACGGCGTTCCTTATGCAGGATATCTACGGCGGGAAGGTCCTGGGGGTGCGGCTGGAGGATGGGTAC
>JAEEGJ010021506.1_pt1 | contig 13861 bp, 11 predicted proteins | sample 8958761 | NCBI WGS metagenome assembly JAEEGJ01 (sample SAMN16246546, study PRJNA631951) | gut metagenome | biome: gut microbiome; feature: rumen; material: RS-attached | host: Bos | place: Iran: Karaj | collected 2018-10 | reverse complement strand
GGAATGCCGCCCTTGAAAGCATTTTCTATCATGGTGTCATCAGCAGAAGAACCGCCGATTTTTGTAGTAAAGCGCATTTCGCCGCGAACTTCACCTGTAAAGAAAACCTTGAGTTTGTCACCTTCTTTTACACTAACATTGCCTTCATCATCTTTAAACTCAGCAACATCAATCACGCCTTCTGATTTAGCACTCAAATCAACAAATACTGTAGAATCTGTAACTGCTACAACTGTAGTTTCGAAACTATCACCAATATTAAATCTCTGCATATTTACCTCATTTCCGTCATTACAAGCAAAATGGATTGCTTCGTCTCAAGCTCCTCGCAATGACATAGACAATAATTTATTTTTTATGCCATAATATTATATATAGTAGAAAAATGAAATAGGAATTAATTAAAAAATTATGCCAAAAGTAACCGACCCCATCATCATAAATAAGACCACAGTAAAGAACCGTCTCCTTTTACGCCTCACAAATGCCCTGTAGAAATGAAAAGATGTAAAAAATTAAAAATTTGTGAATTTTTCACAAAAACTTTTCTCTTTTGCTTTTATTTAATCTTCCAAAATCTGCCTATCTGCCTTATAATTTAAGGGCAGAATAAACAAGTTACAGGATAAAAAAATGAAAGCAAAGACTCCTAAGTCTAAGAAACCACATTCATCATCTAAATCTAAAATCAAATTTAATTCCAAAAAGTTCTTCTTCTGCTTTTGCAGAATAATCCCGGCCGCCCTTATGGCTGTCCTTTTTCTTTTACCAATGGGAATGCAGAGCATAAGCCTTGGAGACGCAGAAAGTACAGCAAGCCTTATTTATCCATATATGCTGCCCTTTACTCCGTCAGAGACAATTCAGGGCACTCCCTTTCATATTGTCTACTTCACGATTTATTTTGTACCTTTTACTGCCCTTTTCCTCTTAATAACACTTTTTATAAAAGGAAAGGTTAATACCCTTCTTTATGTAATTACTTATATAAGCCTTACCTTTTATTTTTTCTGTTCTGTAACAAGTCTTATAATTTTTGCAAACTGCTGGAGATGGTTCCTCCTTCTTCCGATTCAGGTTTACATTGTTTTTGGACTTGCCTTTATTTCGCATGCCCTCATGTCTATTTTCGGAATCCTCTTTTTAAGAGAGATGAATCCGGAATTTGCAGAATTCAAAAAGATTCAGGCAGAATCAAAGCAGAAAACAAAAATCTCTATCAAGACAAAACTCACTCTTACAATCATAAGTGTAATTGCCGTTATTATGGTAATTTTCACAATCCTGATTTTGCACAGTTATAATAAAATGTTTACAGAAGCTGTAAGTGATGTAGGTCGTTCTCAGGCAGAGCAGACTTCAACTGTTTATGATTCAGCTGATGGTAAATACGAAAAGATTGCCCCTTACTTTTCACAGCAGAAAGAAGCAAACTCTTATGCTGACACTCCTTTTGAGCGGATTGATATTATTACCTCAAGTGCTCCAGGAAACATAATTTTCAAGAAAGAAGGCGAAAAGGTTTCCTTCGTTCCTGTCGAAGAGGGAGTAGAAATTACAATTGATTCTATTGAATGGCCTGAATACGATGTATTCTCTTATACAACTGCAACAGGCCGTGTAAAAGATATTCCAGATAGTGAGAAAAAGATTACGGCAGAAAAGGCCCGCGAATATTTTACAAACTTTATGAATGGAAATTACAAAAAGCAGCCTGTTCTTGACGGGGAGCTTTGTAAATACATTTACCCGGTTTCCTTTACCCGCAAGACCGGTTTTAAACTTGTTGGTTTTTCTATCGTTACTTACAAAACAGAAATTCTCATGCGTTCATTCTTCCATGTTAAAGTTTATGTTTTCACAATGGTTGTAATGTTCCTCTACCTTGCAATTATTGTTGCCCTTCTGATTGCAGACTTTATCACAAACCCTCTTTTGTATCTTAAAACTAACGTCCGAAAATCTGCAAACACTCTGGGAGAGATTCTGGACGGTAACTCAAAAATCACAGCAGACCAGCTTACCTTTATTGATTCCATTAAGACTAACGATGAAACAAAAGACCTTTCTAAAGAAATCAAAAACATGGTGGGAATTATCCGCGGAATTATTCCATACATCTCTTTCTCTACTCTTCAGAACGCAGATAAGGATACTAAAAAGGCAACATCATCCCGGGAACTCTGTTTTTTGTTTACAGATATCCGTGGCTTTACTACCCTCTGCGAAGGAAAAAAACCGCAGGATGTTGTTGAGATTTTGAATCATTATCTTGATATTGAAACTGAAATTATTCTTAATAACGGCGGTGATGTAGACAAATTTGTTGGTGATGAAATGATGGCCTTCTTTGCCGGTCCTAAGAAAGAATACAACGCCTGTAAAGCCGCAATGGAAATCCGGGCTGCAATGCGTGCTCAGCAGCAGCAGGCTCTGGCCGACGGTTCAGACTACATCTCTATGGGAATTGGTATTAACACAGGCCGTGTAATTTTTGGTTCTGTAGGTGCCCGTAGCCGCATGGACTTTACTTCCATTGGCGACACTGTAAATCTTGCAGCCCGTCTTGAAAGTGCAAACAAGGCTTATGGTTCTAAGGCCATAATTACCGAAGCCGTCTTTGAAAAACTAAAAGATACCTTTGTTTGCCGAGAACTGGATTTTATCAAGGTCAAAGGAAAAAATGAACCTGTCCGCATTTATGAGATTTTACAGACCAAGGCTGCAGCCGTAGATAAGCTTTTTGAAATTAAAGATCTCTTTGAAAAAGGTCTTGCGGCTTACCGCAGGCAGAGCTGGGATAAGGCAGAAGAAATGTTCCAGCTCTGTAACGAAAAATATCAGGACATGCCGTCCGTAGTATTCCTGGACCGCATCTCCCACTTTAAAACAAACCCACCTCCAAAGAAGTGGGATGGTGTGTTTGAAATGAAAGTTAAGTAATGCTCTTATAGAAAATGCGTTAAAAAAAACAGTCCATCGGGACTGTTTTTTAGCATTTACCTACAAAATGCTCGCGAGATTTATCGAGCGCTAGAATCGAAGAACGCCTCAGAGGCAAGCTGTGCTTGCCAACCCGTCTTTTACTTTACCGCGATACCGCAGCCAGCGTGGTCATTCTCCCAATTCTGTGCCAACTGAAGAATCTTCTTCTCGCTGAACATAGCTCCTGCAAACTGCATACCGATTGGCATATTGTCTGCACTTGTGCGTCCTGCTGGAACGTTGATTGAAGGAATGCGGGCAAGGTTTACGAAAGTTGTATAAAGGTCTGAGAGGTACATCTCAAGAGGATTATCAACTTTTGAACCAAGCTTAAAGGCAGCAGTAGGACAGGTTGGACAGAGAATGATGTCATACTTGTCGAATACGGCTGCTACTTCGCGCTGAATGCGGGCACGAACTGTCATACCCTTTTTATAAGTATCTCCTGAGAACTGCTCAGAAAGAACATAGTTTCCAATTACGATACGGCGCTTTACTTCAGGTCCAAAACCTTCAGAACGTGTATCAACATAAAGCTCGTCATAGCCCTGACCATTGTCTACACGGCGGCCATAGCGGATACCGTCAAAACGGCTGAGGTTAGAAGCAGCTTCAGAAAGAGCGATTACATAGTAAGCGGCAATTGAAGCGTCAAGAATAGGAAGGTCAACTTCTTCAACTGTTGCTCCCTTGTCTGTGAACCACTTGCGGGTTTCTTCAAAGCATTTTACAACATCAGGGTCTGCACCTTCTGTCTTAAGGAACTGCTTTGGAATTGCAATCTTGAGAGCCTTGAACTCTGCGTCTGAAAGAGCCTCGAGTTTATTCAAAGTTTTTCCCTCAGGTAAATCTGCAGATGTATCATCATACATATCTACACCGCACATAAGGGAAAGAGGTTCAGCGATATCAGCAGGTGTATGGCCGAGAATACCAACCTGATCCAGAGATGAACCGTAAGCTACGATACCCCAGCGGCTGAGAACTCCGTAAGTTGTCTTAAGTCCGTAGATTCCACAGTACGAAGCAGGCAAACGAACTGAACCACCGGTTTCTGTACCAAGACCAAAGAGAGCCTGGTTAGCGGCAACAGCGGCAGCAGAACCACCCGAAGAACCACCAGATACAAACTCGCGGTTAATAGGGTTACGGGTCGGGCCGTAGCATGAGTATTCTGTAGAAGACCCCATTGCAAACTCATCCTGATTACAGCGGCCAAGAGGAATCGCGCCGGCCTTTTCAAGACGGTCAATTACAGTTGCGTTGTATGGAGCAACGTAGCCTTCCAAAATCTTAGAAGCACAGGTAAGGCGGTGGCCCTTTGAGTTCATGTTATCTTTAAGTGCAAAAGGAATTCCAAGGAGTGGCTTTTCTGCAAAAAGCTTGTCGAGGGCGTCGCCACCGGCAGAGCGGGCAGCGGCAATTTCCTTGTCGGCAGCGGCCGCAAAGTCTGCGGCATCATCGTACATTTCGATAAAAGCGTTAAGAGGAATAGGTGCCGACTTATCTTTGTTGAAGGTATCAATAGCGTCGCGAACGAGCTTTTCGCTGGTTACTTCGCCTTTTTTGAGGGCCTCGCGGGTTTCTTTAATTGTATAATACATATTAAGCGCCCTCCCCTAAAACTTTCGGTACCTGGAAATATCCGTCCATAAAGTTTTCGGAAACCTTCTTTACGTCGCTGATTTCAAGTCCTTCTACGACAGTATCACCGCGAAGCTTGTCTACTTCTGTGCGAGGATATGCGTCGTAAGGGTTTTCGCTGTCATCATATTTAGAGAGAATATCAAAATATCCTACGATATCATCTACCTGTTTTTTCAAAGTCTCCATATTTGTACTTTCAGGAGACAAACGAGACAAATAAAGTAAGTTTGTAAGTGTCTCTTCATCAATTTCTTTGTGTTGTGTTGCCATGGCAAATATTATAGTAAAAATTGTGCTTTTAGTGAATATATATTAAAATTGAGTTATGAGTATTAACCTTATTTTAGAACTTATCGGATATTTAGGATCGGCGCTGGTTATTGTTTCTATGCTGATGACATCGGTGGTGAAGCTCCGTGTTATCAACACAATCGGCAGTGTAATTTTCTGTGCTTATGCACTGGCAATTCATTCCTACCCTACTGCCGCCATGCAGGTTTGTCTGATTATCATTAACATCATCAATCTATATAAACTTAATAATACAAAAAAAGAATACTCAGCAATTAACACAAATGCTGCCGACTGCTTTCTTACCCATTTTCTTTTATCGAACTCCAGCGACATCAAAAAGTTTTTCCCGGATTTTTCTGCTCCGGATATCAAGGACAAAATCATTCTGATTACCTGCGGCGAAGTTCCGGCCGGAGTTTTCATCTGCGAAGAAGACAATAAAAATCTCAAGATAAAAGTTGATTACACTACCCCGGCTTACAGAGATTGTTCTGCGGGCAAATTTATTTTTGAGCACCTGAAACAGCTGGGCTATAAATCAGTCAGCGCAGAAACAAAAATCCCATCTCACGAAAAATACCTGCGCAAGATGGGATTTGAAAGCACTCAAGAGGGCTCTTTTGTAAGGGAACTTTAGACAGTGAACTGGTCTATCTGAGTTCCCATATCAGTAATAGAATCCTTCATCTTTTCTGAAATAGTTGAAAGATCGGAACCGCTTTCGCTGATTTTCTTTGCGCCCAAAGCCATTTCATCCATACTGTCTTTCATAGTATTTGAAGCATCCTGAAGTCCCGCTATATTATTGAAAATCAGTTTGTTACCTTCAATCATTTCCTGGGCAGAAGTACTTACTTCAGAAGTACTATTGTTCATTACGCGGAGAGTTTCAATAACCTGTTTAGAACCTTCGTTCTGTTCAGTCATTGCAACCTTGATTTCATTAACCAGCTGATTTGTGTTGTTGATTTCGTCTGATACCATAGAGAAGGCGTGGCTTGATTCCTGAGATCCCTGTACAACCTCAAGAATAGATTCCTGAATACTTCTAAGCTGATCACCGATTGTCTTAGACTGGGCAGTAGAAGTTTCTGAAAGCTTACGGATTTCGTCTGCAACGACAGCAAAACCCTTACCCGCATCGCCCGCATGAGCAGCCTCAATTGCGGCGTTCATAGCAAGAAGGTTTGTCTGGCTTGCGATGCTTGCAATTGCCTGGTTTGCTTCCTGAAGCATCTTTGACTTCTCTTCAATCTGATGAATCATGGCATTTACAGAAGTCTGTTTTTCCTGACCAGTATGCGACTGTTTTTCAAGCTGAGCAAAGGATTCTGCCATCTTATCTACAGAAGTATTTACCGACTGAATGTTTCCAATCATCTCTTCTACCGCAGAAGAAGCCTGAGTTACTCCGTCTGCCTGCTGACGAATCATTCTTTCCAGCGAATCGATATTTGCCGCAATCTCATTTACCGCTCCCGCAGTTTCCTGAACATTTTCCGACTGGCGGGTAATCTGGTCGTGAACCGAATCAATATTCGAAATAATCTGGGTGATTGCGCTGGCGGTATTCTGCATACTGCCGGCCATATCAACTCCAACCGCATTCAGCTCCTGCTCAGAATTTTTAAGCTTTTCAATAATGCCCTGCAGCTTTTCAATAAACTTATTTTCATTTTCAACAAGGGTTCCAAAAACCTTGAAGATTGAGCGGCGGTTCAAGGTAACACGTTTTGTAAGGTCCGCATTTCCAGAACTCAGGTCGTAAACAGCGTCGCTCAAAATTGTAAGCTGATTTACCATGTTAATAATCTGAATAGCAAGAATCAGAATGATGATTACGGTAATTGCTGCCGCAATAAGCGCAGTTCGTCCAAAGCTGAAGAAATCCTTCATTGTATATTCTTTGAACAGAACCATGTGCCAGCCAACCAGGTCCATAGGAGCAAGAACATAATCCTGGCTCTGAATACTTTCGAAGGCTACATCCTTAGCCATATAGTTTATTGTTTCCAGCTGAGGAAGCTCTTCAAGAATCGATTTTTTATTTTCAATAATTGAATCGTCGAGGGCACCGGTAATTTCCAGACCGTCATTAAAAAGATACATTGTTGTAGAAGAATCAAGGCCAGTGTACATTTCGGCAATCATATCTGTAAGTGGAATACCGGTACCAATTACACCAATTGGAACTCCGTTATCACGAATTACCGCATTAACCCAGAGGTTTGTCTGCTTTAACGAAGGGTTATAGTTGATGTTGAAGTTATAGACATCTGTTTCATACATGGTCATGTTGTACCAGTATTCATCTGGATTATCCGGATGAACGTCGTAACTGTATTCCATGTCGCTCCAGAACTGATGATTTTTATCTGATACCCAGAAAATTGATTTTGATTTGAAAGATTCCTTAAATGTGGTCAAATCCTTAAATGCGGCATCCTTTAAGGCCTTATCATCAGGATTAATAAGATATGCTTTAATAGAAGGCATCTTCATCATCTGAAGAACAAGAGTAAGCTGCTCATTCATTGAAGTCTCAAAGCTGGCGCGCTTTACTCTTGCGACCATTTCCATATCAGTAAAAGTCTGTGTACGGAAACGGCTGCGTGCGATTCCCTGAATAAGAACCGCAAGACCTATTATTGCAAAAATACCGAGAATAGAAAGAAATACAGAAATTCGTTTTAACTTAGCTGTCATATTAAAACTCCATAAATTTGTGTAATAATATTTTATTACCGGCTATTGATTTATGCAAATTTTTCTTTATAAATTCTTTGTTACAAAAGCCTTGCCTGCTACCTCGCCAAGGGTGATATAGGTATGATTTACTGAGTCATAGGTTATAGGCCGCAGTTTTGCCGGGTCGATTTTTCCCTCTGTAAGAATGGAGTCGTCGGCATTTATATTTATGATATTTGCAACCATACAGCCGGTGCTTGCCTCGTAGCTGACCATTTCGCATTCCAGGCACATTGGCAGCTCGTTGATGACCGGAGCATCCACAAACTCTGATTTTGTTGCGGTAAAACCGGCTTTAGCGAATTTATCCGGCACATTATTTGCAGAAACGCAGCCCACATAATCGCATTCTTTGACATGTGCGGCATCGGCCATGCTGACGGTAAAAGCCTTTTTCTTCAAAAGATTTTTTGCCGTCTTGTGGCTCGGGTCAATGCAGATTGCAATCTGATTTGTATCGTGGATTCCGCCCCAGGCTGCATTCATTGCATCTGGCACTCCATTTTCATCGTAAGTTGCGATGATCAAAACCGGCATAGGGTATAAAAAAGTTTGTTTTCCAAAATTTGTTCTCATAGCGGTTTTATTATACTATAATATATAAATAAATACACGAGGAAAAATATGTCAGATTCAAAAAGCTTTTCTGTGGCCGCAGTTTTTTCGGACCACATGGTTTTGCAGAGAAATAAATGGATGGCCCTTTTCGGCCAGGCTGAAAAGGGAGCCCTTGTTCAGGCTTCTCTTTTTAATGATAATGAAGAGCTTCTTTGCGAAAACTCCTGCCTTGCAGAAGATGGCCGCTGGCTTTTGCAGCTGGAGCCGCAAAGTGCTCAAACCGGCTGTAAGCTTACTGTAAGCTGCGGCAATGAAAGCAGAACTTTTTCTGACATTGCAATCGGCGAAGTCTGGCTGGCCGGCGGTCAGAGCAATATGGAATTTGAACTGCAGAACTGTAAGGAAGGACCAGCCGAGCTGGCTGATGATTCTGCCGGAAAAAATGTCCGCTTTTACTACACAAATAAAATTGCCTGGATGGATGATAAGTTTTTTGAGGCTGAGCGCAATACAGCCTGGCAGACCTGGGAAAGTCCCGCTCGTGGAGCCTGGTCTGCAGTGGGTTACTTTTTCGCAAAAAAACTGGCAGAAGATCTGGGCTGCGTTGTAGGCCTTGTCGGCTGTAACTGGGGAGGCACCTCGGCCAGCGCCTGGATGCGACGGGAATACCTGGAACGTGACAAGGATCTGGATACTTATCTCACAGATTATGCCGAAGCGACCCGTGGCAAAAGCATTGAGCAGCAGTGCAAGGAATTTGATGCTTATGAAATAGAAAATGCTGCCTGGCAGGAAAGATTTTCTAAGCTTTGGGAAAAGCAGCCTGGCATTAGCTGGGCAGAAGCAGAAAAAATCCTGGGTAAAAATCCTTGGCCGGGTCCCGCTTCCTGCAAGAATCCTTATCGTCCCTGCGGACTTTATGACTGCATGGTTTCCCGCATTTTACCTTACACTCTCAAGGGAGTACTCTGGTATCAGGGAGAAAGTGATGACCATAAACCGACTTTTTACTACAAGCTTTTCCGCTCTCTTATAGACAACTGGCGCAAGGACTGGAAGGATGATTCCCTGCCCTTTGTTTTTGTACAGCTGCCGGTTCACCGCTACGAGGCAGATCCTGATTATAAGCACTGGCCTCTTGTCCGCGAGTGCCAGGCAAAGGTTGCCGATTCGGTTCGCAATGCCTGGCTTACCAGTGCCTTTGATTTAGGACAGTACAGCGACATTCATCCGGTGGCAAAAAAAGAACTGGCAGAAAGAATGGAAAAAAATGCCCTGGCAAATGTTTACCAGCAGATAGAAGCGGCTGAGGCGGCGGCACCACAGATTGAAGGGGCTTACCCGGTGGGCGGTAAAAACGGCGATGGTGGCCAGCTCATTCTGGTTTTCAGGAATGCGGCAAAGGGTTTTGAAGTTCGCGAAGATGAAGTAAGGCTCGAAGAATATAAAAAGATGGAAGCAAATCAAGGCAATAGCGTGAGCCCGGATTTTACCGGCTTTGAGATTGCGGGCAGCGACGGAATCTGGTACCCGGCGAAGTTTGCTCTTGGCGGCAATGACGGCAGGCAGAATACAATTGCCCTGTGCAGCGATAAAGTCAACCGGCCTCTTGCGGCCCGCTACGGCTGGTACAACTACGGACCGGTTACTATTTATGGAAAGAACGGGCTGCCTCTGTGTCCGTTCAGAATTACGGCAGCAGGAAGAAACTGCGGGGCAGCCGGCGACGCAGATGATACCGGCCACGCAAAAATCCAGCAGATAATGACGGTATGAAAAGAAAAATGAGATCCCGAAACAAGTTCGGGATGACTGGAATAATATTATTTCTTATTTTCTCCACTCTCACCGCACAGCCGGTGTCTGGGTCTTACTACGACTTCATCGACGCCACAAAAGACATGCCGGCTGGCCACGACAAAACTTCGCTGATTATTTACCGGCCAGACAATGTCGGAGTGCTCAACGACATCCGCTGCTTCCTCCGCCTGGAAGACGAAGAAGGAAACGACGTCACATACACAACTACAACAGTTACCGCAACTTACGAATGGGTAAGCATCCCCGACCGCGCCAATAACTACAAGAAAAAATACTACCTCAGCGGCGGCATGGCCATGCATCTGAAATTGAAAAAGGGCCGTTACAAGATTTCCCTATACACTCCCGTAGACCAGCAGAATAACTTCACCTACGCCGAAGCCGATGCAAAACCCTTCCAGTGGGAATCAAATGTTTTTGAATACAACACAGAAAATCCGACAAAGGTAATTTTTGTTACCCCTACCCGCAATGACAACGGCTTTTACAACGGCGGCTGGAAAATCGATTACCGTGCCCCCAAGGGGCGGAGCTAGGTTACTGAGGAATTATAATTCCACCAAAGTATTCGGGGTTTCCATCCTTGTCGCAAAGAACAAAGCCTCTGGTGGTAACAGCCATATAAGAACCATCCGGCTTACGGACCCGGTAATAAATACTCTTTACCTCCGCATTTCCACAGAGCACTGCATCAACTGCATCTTTATAAGCTTTAATATCATCAGGATGAACATACTTTTCCCAGATTTGGTCGGCATGATACATGTATTCAGATTCTAAATCAAAATCATTTATAAGAGGGAGAGACCAGCGGGAATAATCATAGCGCATATCATTAAGATAAAGATATGACCCTCCGGCTATTGTTGCCATAGCACCAAAAAAGCCATCGAGCAGACGTTTCCTTTCAGAAGGAATTTCTTTATCCAGCTCTTCCATTTTTCTAAAGCTTTCTACAATATCTTTTGATTTTACTTCTTTTTTATTTTCATACATTTCGGTGTCGGCGCGTTTAAAGACATCATCAAAGCTTTTATCCGTTTCCGGATTATAAACTCCAAGTCCGCAGGCAACTGTTGGACCAGTACGGGAACGCAGATTTTCAAAGGATTCATTTTTAAGAACTTTAAGAAGTTCCTTGCGGTGTTCAAAATCTGAATCTGAAAGAAGAGCCGCAAACTCATCGCCGCCGATTCTGAAAACCGGACTGTGCTTAAAAATATCGCAGATCATTCGGCTGGTTCTTTGAATTGCTTCATCTCCCAGACTGTGACCGCGTGTATCATTAATTTTTTTAAGATTATTAAGATCGCAGACTAAAACAGCAAACTGTAACTGTTTATTTCCGATTTTGATTTCTGAATCAAGCCTCTCTGTAAATTCTGTAAAAGCGTTTTTGTTTTTGATTCCCGTAAGCTCATCTCGTCTTGCCATCTGTTCGGCTGTACGAAGGCTTCTTTCCTGTTCTTCTTTTGCCTGGAATTCTGCTTCAATATTTTCCATGGCACAAAGAATATGCATATTATCTTCGCACATCATAAAAACATGTCGGACATGATAAATCTTACCATCGAGAATTATGCGGCAGATAATTGAATAGTAGGGAGTTTTTGAAAGATATTCTTTTACGGTATCTTTATTATGCAGACAGAGTACCAGCTCTAAATCTTCCGGGTGAACACATCTTGCGGCGTTGTCGGAGGCAGTTTTAAAGAAATCTTCTCCCTTTGTCGGGATATTCAGTTTTTCGAGTTTTTCTGAATGTACAAACTCTTCAAATTCACCACTCTCCAGATCAACATAATAAATACTATCGTAGTGCTTTGATAAAGAAGTAGCTATCAGATTGAATGCGTTCTTATCAAAAGTCATACTAGCATTATAACATGGGAAAGTGGTGAATACTAGAAAAATTTATTACATTGATTCCGCGAACGGCTCTATGTATTTCTGGATAAAGTCTACACGGTCAAAAATCGTCGGCTTGAAATACGAAGCTACAGCAACAACCAGATGCTTCTGCGGATTAATGTAAATCACGTTGCCGCTGTTGCCGATGGCGGCGTAAATATTTTTCTTGCGGGAAATAATCCACCAGAGGTAGCCGTATTCCATGCCGCGGAAATGATTTCCTTCAACAGGGCGGGGAGCGGTCATCTCGTGAATCCATTTTGAAGAGACGATCTGCTTGCCATTGAACTCACCCTTGTTCAGACACATGAGCCCGATTTTCGCCATATCGCTGGCAGTCATGCAAAGTCCATAACCTGGTGTGCCGAGGTCCTGCGGGTCGGTGAACCAGACGGGTTGTTTCGGCAGTTTGTCCAGTGTAAAGGCCTGGTGCTCTTCAGCAGACTTGGCGTAAAAGTTTTTGTGGGCTGGAATGCCGAGCGGTTCAAAAAGATACTTATTGGCATAGTCCACAGTAAGCATGCCCGTGGCCTTATAAAGAATGCCCGTCAGAATATGAAGACAGACTGTCGAATACTTAAACTCATCTGTAAGCCCCTTGCGGCCGCCAAGAAAATCCAGCGAAGTGTAAGTCCAGTTTTCGCTGGAACAAACCTTGCTCCAGGGGTCGCACTTTGTCTTATAGGGAGCCCGCATGGTAAGCAGATGCTTAATGGTTACATCATAAATTGTCTTCTCACCGCGCTTAACTTTGTATTCTGGAAAATAATCCAGAACCTTGTCGTCCACACTTTTTATCTGCCCCTTGTCTATGGCAATTCCAATCAGCAGAGCCATAATGCTTTTTGTTACAGACATAACGTGAACGCAGTCGTCGCTCTTGTAATTATTCCAGGTGTCGCCGTAAACACTTTTACCGTCGTGAATCGCCTCAATCTGGCAGATGTTAGGTTGATCCTGCTCAATCATCTTGTGCAGTTCTTCTTTAGTCATAAAAATAACCTCATTCTTACTTGTTTTATTTGGACGTCCTTTAGTAAGAATAAGGTCATTAAAAATTGAATTCAAGTAAAATCTTAAATTTTTTTTAGATTCTTTTCTTCAATACAGTGATTGCACCAAAGTGCTTAATTTCGAATTTTTCAGGGGCGATTTCGTCCAGCAGTTTTTTGTGTTCTTCTTCCCAGCTTGCGAGTTCTTCGCCAGAGAGAGAGGCGCCAACTCCACGGCAGGCTTTCATTCTTCCGTGCCAGGACTCTTTTGTAAAGGGAACCATGATATCATATTCTTCATGTTCTACCATTTCAAAATTCTTATATGCTACATCCGGGACCCAGTTCGGACGTCTTGTCTGCCCTGCTCCTGACCACTTTGGACTATACTTGAGGACGAGTTTTTCACTCTCCCCTGCTATCTTATCTTCAAAAGGAAGCCAGGCCATATAGAGAATTACCAGTTTGCCGTTGGGCTTAAGAAGTTCTGCAAGCTTTGGCATTACGCGCTCATGGTCAAAATACCAGAAGCACTGACAGGCTGTAATCACATCAAAGCTTTCTTTCGGGAAATCAAGCTTTTCGGTAGGCACCGCAAGAAAATCAATTTTCATTCCGGCTTCATCTGCAAGTCGTTTTGCCTGCTCTATCTGTTCAGGAGAAATATCGGTTCCAGTCCAGCGGGCGCCATACTTATACATATTGCGTGGAAGGACACCGGTACCGGTTCCAAGGTCAAGAACAGACTGTCCTTCTATGCAAAGGCCTCTGTCTACAATTTTCTTATAAAATATTTCCGGATAAATGTCGCGATATTTTGCGTAATCTTTTGAAGTGCGGCCCCAGTCAAAGGCCTTGCCGTCGTCTATTCTACTGTCTTTGATTTCCATAATTCGTCTCCTAAA
>JAEEGJ010021504.1_pt1 | contig 13861 bp, 17 predicted proteins | sample 8958761 | NCBI WGS metagenome assembly JAEEGJ01 (sample SAMN16246546, study PRJNA631951) | gut metagenome | biome: gut microbiome; feature: rumen; material: RS-attached | host: Bos | place: Iran: Karaj | collected 2018-10 | reverse complement strand
ACGGCCCCCGGGGGCCGTGAAATCAGACTCTGCAGCCAAAAGAGTCGCATTGAAATGCAAAAGAAAATTAACAAAAGAGCAATCACAAATAAGAGGCAAACGGTCAACCTTATTTAGGCATTGACTTATTTCTTCCGAAGCATTAGTATATAATCCAGTAACAAAAGAGTCTATGTATCGGGAAATAGACTACTTAACCGACTTAAAAGAAGAAGATATCCCGTTCAATACTGATTGCGCTTTTGGAGAATCACGGCAATCGGGCTCCATTTACCAACTGAAACCTAATAGCAACCCTGCCGACAAAGCCGTAACTGACAAGGTTTCAGCATTAATCGCTCAAACTGTTTCGTCACAAGTTAGTAAAAAGAGGACTTTTTCCTTAAAAGAGATTTCTTCATGGTCCAACGAATCCACAATTGTTTCTATACCGGGTATTCAAAGAGGACTTGTTTGGAAACCCTCACAAGTGGAATTATTATGGGACTCTATTTTAAGAGGTTTCCCTATTGGTACATTCACTTTATCAGAATCGGATACTGAGGAAAGCAAAAATAGCCGATACTATCTTATGGACGGACAACAAAGGTCCAACTCAATTGCTTTGGCTTTTGATGATTCAACGGATAATGCATCAATTCTTTGGATTGATATAGCCCCAACGATTCAAAAATCTTCTACAAGAAAATTCATGGTTCGTCTGACCACGATGGCTCACCCCTGGGGATATCAAGGAGACGACAACTGTTCGGTGCTGTCCACACAAGATAAAAGGACGTTCCTTGATAAAATTGGTCGGAAAAATGTGTATAAAACAGCATTAATGCCAAGAGAAAGTTATCCTTTTAAATCAAACAAGCCAATTCCTTTGTCTTGGATGTTGAATGCCCCAACCGAAAAAGCAGAATCTTTTATAGCATTTTTGAATAAAAAAATAGAAGAAACGTCTTTACCTCTTCCCTGTAAACAATTTTCAGAGGAAGACATTAAAAACTTGGGTGATTATTATTTCGAGGTATTTAAAGCAGTCAAATTATATCGTGTTGGAGTAAGCATTATCTCGTCAAACGCAATAGATAAGGTGACGGAAGAAAACAATAGGGCAGAACAACCTGAAGCGTTAGAAGTACTATTCAGACGCATTGGAACTGGCGGCACACAAATCACACAAGAAGAATTGAACTATTCAGCCATAAAAGCTTATTGGGATTCAGAATTAAGAAAAGAGAATGATGATGTCGCAAAAGACTATATGAATCCAGAGCGTTTAGTTCGATTGTCTTTCCGTTTGGCACTAACTGATATTTCCCAAAGGGGGCTATCAGACCCTTCAAAAAAATATTCTTTTCCTAACGATTTGTCAATTCAACGAATCCGAACAATTGCAAAAGAAAAAGACGGCGACGAATACAAGAAAATCACATCCCTATACGCAAAAAACGGTGGAACATCCAGCATTCGCAAAATCATGCATATTGTTGACCAATGGCTAACTTTTAATCATTGTCCCAAATTTCTGAGGACATCCATTGCCAGAAACTCACCAGATGTTTATCTTTTGATGATGTTTTTTGCCTTTGAATTTAAAAACATATCATTTAATGAGCAACAAGTACGATTTATGCAAAGTGTAGCCTTCTATTTGCATTGGTTCGCAATCAACAAGCATCAAGGGGAATGTGCAAATGTGATTCTCAATGAATATTTGAAGAGCAATATTCAAGACAAACAAATCTCATTACGAGCAATAACATTTGGTATATTTGAATGTATTCGGCGAGATTTGCTGCCTCTAATATGTTTCCCATCTGAATTGATTATGCAAGGAGATCATAGAATAGAATATTTAGTTCCCGAAGAACAAGATTCTAAAAGAGAATTCCTTGAAAAACCTGATGACCGTTGCGGCTATGTTTGGAATTTGATTTCCCAAAATAAAGAAATGTTGCTATATGCTCAGCGAGAATACTTATATGAGAAATTTCCCAACTACGATCCCGCGCAACGTGGAATGTGGGAGCAGCATAATCGTCCATGGGATGAAGATCATATTATTCCTAGAGATTGGATTGTGAAACAAGGCCTACAAGGAGAATACAAAGAGTATTGTAAAAAATGGGTGAATAAAAATGGGAATTTCGCCGCAATTCCATTTGAGGCCAATCGTTCAAAGAGTAACCAATCTCAATGGACAGAATACGACTCTAATGAAAAAGAACTGCTTTTTAACAAAAGAATTAAAAACATCGGGCCAAGTCTAATTTCCGATAAACTACAAGCAATCACTTTTGGTGAAATCACATTTGACAGGACAAAAGCCATTTATCGTAATTGTCACGAAATGTTATCGAGAGTTTTTTATGGTGGCAATCCAAACGGTAACGATAATCCGTTTTTATTGGGCGTTTTATCAACTGTTATGATTGAGAATTTTTCGGAGCGAATATTGGAAAGACAACGACTATTGCTTGATGTCAAAGAAATACTGGAAAACAATGGATTTGACACAGCCGTTCGTTGGACTGATGACAAATATTCAAAAAAAGAATTTGAGATTGATGATAGCATAGAAGTAGAGTTTTTAAAATGGGCTCATCCTTGGCTATCCGTTGGTTTCACACCTGACAACGAACATTATGTGTGCATATGTACCAAAGATGGTATGAACATAGAAATTGGCATCCGAAAACATCCTAACGAAAGCAAAATCAATGGCTTTGCAATTTCTATTGAGGATTATTATGAACATAATGAATGGTGGTATGCAGAGAAGGATATTACGCTTACTGATTGGCCTGTCGAAAAAATATGTTACGAACTCCTACGATTAAAGGATCTTATTTCCGAATAAAAAACGCCCTCGCCGAAAAGCGTTCAACAGAGTAGGCATAAAATTTTCAAAAAGTTGCGCCCGACACGAATAAGGGATAAGTTTATGAGTAAATTAATCAAATCAAGAGGTGACTTACTTTGTGTAAACCCAAATGATCCACGAGAAATATGTTATTCTGAAGATGGAAGATATTGGAAAAAAGATTATGTCGTTTTGATGACCGTATAGTTGATATCTTAGATGATGATGGAGCAGGACTATTGGCGCTTACCTCAGAAGGAGAGATATTCTTTTCAAAAAATGGTAATTATTGGAAACTTATTCATAGGTTCTGAATAAGTTTAAACACCATAGCACACTATCTTTATCATTATTTCAATCTTTCTTGTATTTTTTTTCTTTTATCTTCCCTATGCCTAAAACATTCAGCATATCCGACATCCTTTGCCGCGCCGAAGACAAGGATGAGTTTGGCATCAATCATTTCGCTAAAGGGCTAGAACGATTTATTGAAAACACCAGCACACCCATCACTATCGCTCTGCAAGGTGAATGGGGAAGCGACAGAACATCCCTTATGAATTACTTGCTGTAGTCATTATGGACCGGCACCGCGAATAATAAGGAGCCAGTTCCCACCATTCGTGAAGACTGTGGTTGTAAACTAACACGGGTGTGACATAAAATGATACATTGAATAGAACACATAGAAACTGTTTTTCATAAATAATTTGAAAAGATGGAACTCATCAACAAATTGGAATCGCTTGCCGATCGTTTGGAAAGTCTCAAACAACTTTCTGATATAGACTTAAGCAATTTGCAGGAACAAATTGACAAGATTAAATCTGAAGAGTTGCCCCCACTAGAGGATGAATTAGTCAAATATGTGGATTTCATCAACGATGGCAGGGAACCAGATGAGAGTGAGCAGAATACTTTGAATAGAATGGAAAGTCTATTCGATCAGATAGATGCGTCTATCTTTTCAATTTGTTTGAAATTCGGATTGGATAATTCAAATTTTGATGATACCTCATTACATATATCCACAAATGAAGAAGAAACTGTTGGATATGATCCGAAATCAGAAGAATTCTCTATTGTTCTGAATGAAATTGCCAAAAGTGCACTGAAGAAGATTGAAATTAATGATACTGATTATCGCATCGTTGAAATCATGAAATCCATTCTTACGGGCATAGTATTTGGAGAGACTGATACAGTAATCGTAAGAAAAGCATTTTCAGAACTTTTGCTAAGTGGATTTGTATTGGACAAAGATAAAATCAAGGAAATGTGTGTGAACACCCGTGAAAAATGTCAATTACAGTTATTAGGGTTAAGGATTGCTGTTGATAGTATTAGAAACTATGATTGTAGTGCTGAACAAGTGTTATCCCAAATTTCAATCTTTTTGTAAGGTTTCTATCGATGTAATTCACAAATCCCTTCCCCCGCACACCTATCGGCGTGCGCATCCCCCGTGCTCGTCCCATTCTACCAAGCCCTGCACCCCTGACGTGGTGCGGCTGCTGGCGGGAAGTGCTTCCCAATGGCGGCGTGTGCAATCTGCGCTGGCAGGCCGTAGGTCTGCGGGCATCACAATGCCACGAATCGGCACAGTCCCGCGCTATCTTTGCCGCATCAAAACAAACGACTATGATCTATCTCGAATCATTTAAGTTTCCCACTTGGGAAGATGAGGACCAGTTTTTATGTTCCTATTATAGCACAACAAACGCCCAGCGGGAGGCATATTTCCATAAAGAACTCTCAGGCAATTATCCCTTTGGCGTTCTGTCGGACCACAGCCTCAAGTCCCTTGATTTTACCCCCATCACCATCTTGTATGGCGGCAACGGGAGCGGGAAATCTACCGCCCTCAACGTGATTTCCGAAGTGTTGGGCATCAAACGGAATGCTGCCTACAACACCACAGTGATGATGGAACGCTATGGCAAACTGTGTAACTTCACCGTTAGTCCCGAATGGAAAGCAGAACATCCAGCGGCCCAACTTTCGGAATTTTCCAAGATGATAACCAGCGACGACATCTTCAAAAACATCCTTCGGTCAAGAGACAAAAACGAAATCAAAACAGCCAAAAGCCGTATTCTGAGAGATGAAATCTTGGATGTGAAATACCATCAAGACTATCCGCGTCATATTAATTTTGCCACCAATGAAGGTGTCGAAGAGATAAAAAAGATCGGAAGGTATAAGAAACAGAGTGTGGTGCAGTCGCTGTCGGACGAATTGGGCACTTTGGAGCAAGGGTATTCCAACGGAGAAAACGGCCTGCGGTATCTGATGACGGAAATAGAGGAAGATGGTCTGTACCTTTTGGACGAGCCCGAAAACAGTATGTCGTGCAAGTTTCAGCAAAGTCTGGCGAAGGTCATCCATTTCTCCGCTATGCGTTGCGGCGCCCAGTTCATCATCGCCACACACTCTCCGTTCCTATTGGCCATGCCGGATGCCAAAATCTACAACCTTGATGCCGACCCTGTGAATCTGGCCCAGTGGTACGAGCTGGAAAACATGCGCATCTATTTCGAATTGTTCCATTCTTCCGCAGACCTGTTCAACGCGCGGAAATAAGCCGTTACCACCCACTATCGCGCCCGCGCGGTTTTTCGCGGGGTGAAACCCTTAATCCTTTTCTCCCCGCACACCTAACGGCGTGCGCATCCATCCTTGTTCGCCACATTCTACCAAGCCCTGCACCCCTAACGGGGTGCAAGATCCATCTTCACTGATCACTGTTCACTGTTCACTGCCAACAGGCAGGCCTTTGGGTCTGCCGGGCTCGGTAGTGACGAAGCGGTACGGAGGCGGTGTCGCAGGCCGTAGGTCTGCGGGCAGCGTATGCCACGTTTTAGCACACCCGTGTATTATTTTTGCCGGCACAATTTTTTCATTCATTTATTATCTTTGCAAATTCTTATTCTAATATGAAAACCATCCCCAACCACGACGCTAAAATCTTCACGGACAACATAGAGGAGTTAGCCCTTGAACAAATTCAGCGCCTGCTTTCCGTCAAGGTGTTCGCCGACTGCAAAATCCGTATAATGCCCGATGTGCATGCGGGGGCGGGCTGCGTGATCGGCTTTACGGGCAACCTGGGCGACAAGGTGATTCCCAACATTGTGGGCGTTGACATCGGCTGCGGCATCCTCGTGCAACCGCTTGAAATGCCGGAATCCATTGATTTCCACGCGCTCAACACATTCATCCTGAAGGCCATACCGTCGGGGCGCGACTTCCGCAGTGACCAATACATGCCGCTGCCCCAAAAGTATATGGAGGTCTATTCCGAAGCCAAAGCCATTATTCGGGAGTTGTACTGCTACCGGCTTCTCAAGGAGAGCAAGCGTTTGGACAAGTCCATCGGCTCCTTGGGCGGTGGCAACCATTTCATCGAACTCGACCGCGATGAACAGGGAAAATGGTATTTGGTGATTCACACGGGAAGCCGCAACTTGGGCAAACAGGTTGCCGACCTGTACCAAAAGGAAGCACGGAAACTGCTTTCGGGGTGGGACAAGGTGATGGAACAACAGAAACGAATCATAGAGGAATACAAAAGCCAAGGCAGGAGAAAGGAGATACAGGCCGCCATTGCCAAACTGCATTCCGATTTCAAGATGCAGACCCCGCCCGTGCCGCCCGACCTCTGTTATCTGGAGGGCGAGCCGCGCAACGAGTACCTGCACGACATGCGGCTTTGCCAGCGTTGGGCACGCCTCAACCGCAGACTGATTGCCGACCTGATCACAGACTTCCTTGAGGAAAACCATTCCGTGCGCGGAGTTGCTGACGGTGCATTTGAAAGCGTACACAACTATATCAGTGATGACAACCTGATCCGAAAGGGCGCCATCTCGGCCCAAGCAGGCGAACGGTGCATCATTCCGCTCAACATGCGCGACGGCTCGCTTATCTGCATCGGCAAAGGCAACGCCGACTGGAACTGCTCTGCACCGCACGGGGCAGGGCGTGTGATGAGCCGGGCGAAGGCGTTCAAGGAACTGCGGCTGGAAGACTTCAAAAGCTCTATGGAAGGCATCTACAGCGAAACCGTGACTAACGACACCCTTGACGAAGCTCCTATGGCGTATAAACCTATGGATGAAATTCTTGCCAATATACAGGATACGGTAAGCGTGGAGAATATCATCAAGCCTGTGTTCAATTTCAAAGCCGCCGAATAAAACCATTGGCATTTTTCGCGGGGTGAAACCCTTATTTCTTTTTCTCTTCCAATGTGCAGGGCTATCACATTACGGCAGTCTCACTATGCCACGTACCGGCACATCTCTGTGCTATCTTTGCCGCATTAAAACCAGCAAAGACTATGACCACCAAAACCATCATCATCCCCGTCGGTTTCAACGCCGAGCAATGCCAAGAGGGCATCATGAATTGTTTCACATCCGATGATAACACGGAATGGATGGACAGCGGCGACTTTGTCGTGCGATACCTGTATTGTCAGGAGGACGGCGACTACGACCCGCCATTAGAAGTGTGGCTGCTCGTGTGGGACTCGCCCAGCAACATGATCAAATCCCCCATAGGAGGATGCTCATTATTATATGTGCAATGTTTGGGCATTGGCATCAACCTGGCTTGGTGTAAAAACCATCACAAAGGCCTTACCGTCCACGTCATCAAAGTGCTGCCGCCTGTGGCAGGGCAAAAGTCCCCCATCATCGAGGACTCCTGGTTCGGACACGTAGTGAACCACTTCCACACGGTTGATTATCAAGAGGAAATGGCACACGCGGACCCGAATATGCCGTTCGAGGAATTTCTGAGCCAGATGGATGAGAAGATTGCGGGGATTGTTAAAGGAAACCAATAACAGCGAAAAGAATGAAAAAGAATTCAAAAAAGAAAAACACGTCCAACAGTGAGCACTGGAGCCACAAGCACGACTACCCGATTGAGGAGGTGTGGAACACGAATAACACATTAGCCCGTCTGATCGCCCCGCGTCTGATAGCATACAAGGAACTGGACAAGCACGGCTGCCCTCCCGATGTGGGTGATATGACCAAATGGAACCACATCATCCAAAAGATGATTGACGCTTTCGAACTGATGAAGGAGGTGAATTGCCTTTCGGACAAAGAAGAGACCATCATTTCAGAAGGGATTGAGCTGTTCTGCAAGTATTACCGGTATTTGTGGGACTGAGAGATCTCTTACGTATTAATTTCAGCATCAAAAACAGTAAAAACTATGACAGCCAAAACCATCATCATCCCCGTCGGTTTCAACGCCGAGCAGTGCCAAGAGGGCATTATGAATTGTTTCACTTCCGCTGACAACACGGAATGGATGACAGACCAAGATTTCGTGCAGCAATATCTGTACTGTCAGGAGGACGGCGACTACGATCCGCCGTTGGAGGTGTGGCTGCTCGTGTGGGACTCGCCCGGAAAAATGATCAAATCCCCCACAGGAGGATGCTCATTATTATATTTGCAATGTTTGGGCATTGGCATCAACCTGGCTTGGTGCAAAAACCACCACAAAGGTCTTACCGTCCACGTTATCAAAGTGCTGCCTCCCGCAACCGACGGAAAGTCTCCAATCATCGAAGACCACTGGTTCGGGAACGTGGTGGGCCACTTCCATACGGTTGATTATCAGGAGGAACTGGAACACGCGGACCCAAATCTACCTTTCGGGGAGTTCCTGAACAGGATGGATGAGAAGATTGCGGAGATTGTTAAAGGAGGCCGATAAGCGAGATATACGGCTGCGTCAGCTCAGCGCACTTGTTTTTTGGACGTGCGAGCACTGCTATGCCACGCGCTGGCACACCCATGCGCTATCTTTGCCATGTTTTTTATTATTCACCAACAGTTGCGCCCGACACGTATTAGGGAAATAGTTATGAGTAAAGTTTTTAGAATCACTCCAAAGACCATCAAAAGAGTAAACAACACCGTATTGACCCCAGAAATGGAGATTATTGTCACGACGGAACATCACACACAAGATCCATTCTACAATGGAGCCAAAGAAATCATCGCGATGTATATGGATAGATATGGTTTTGATTACAAACGGGCTAACGCCACGAAAGCGTGGTTTAACTACGAACGATTGGACTAAAACCACCAAAACATCCAAGAGGAGTAGTGTCAGAAAGAGAAAGTGTCCTCGGCATCCTCATCGGCGAGTTGGTGAGTTTCGAGGAGTGACTTTGCAAAAAAACATTTTACACCTTTTGTATTACACCTTTTGTGTAATTTGGAAAAATTGTGTATTTTTGCAGCCGCTATAAAATGAATCGTCATGGATAACCCATTCATTATCAAATCGTACGAGTCAAAAGAACTGTTCTGCGACCGTGAAGAAGAGCTCCAACAGCTGCTTCACAACACCACTGGTCACACCGACACCACCCTCATCTCCCAAAGACGTATCGGTAAAACTGGACTGATTCTGCGGCTGTTTGACGAACTATCGATCACACATCCCGATATCCAGACCATCTATATGGATATATTCGCCTCCCGGAATCTGGACGATTTCATCAAGATGATGGCGGAAGCGGCTATGCGGGCTTTTCGTCCCAAAAGCTCCCTCTTGGACAAACTCATGGTATTCATTAAAGCACTTCGTCCACAAATCTCTTTCGACCCCATCACCGGCGAGCCCCAATTGCAAATCTCTTACCAGACCGCCCACGAAAAAGAGTACACCCTGCGTGGTTTGTTCGATTTTTTGGACAGCCAAAACACCCTAATCGTGTTGGCTATTGACGAGTTCCAGCAAATTCGTGAATATCCGGAACAGAATATGGAGGCGCTGTTGCGCACCTACATACAGCAGACAAAGAATATCACGTTTATCTTTTGCGGTAGCAAAAAGCATATAATGACTGATATTTTTGCCAACGCACGCAAACCGTTTTACTCCAGTACCGCCTTCATTACCCTGGATAAGATTCCAATTGAAAAATACAAACCGTTCATTGTCAAACTTTTCAACCAAAAGAATAGAACCATCCAACACGAAGCCGCGGATTTTATTCTTGAATGGACCCACCGGCATACCTTTTACACCCAGCAGTTATGTCACACCATTTATGACAACGGGGCTACCGATATTGGACTTGACGATGTGAAACACGCCTGCGCCCAGTTGATGCAGCAGGGGGAGGCGGTTTATCTCCAATATCGCCAGATGCTGACCGAGAAACAATGGAATTTCATGATTGCCATCGCTAAGGAGGGCAGTGTGACACAAATCACATCAGCGGAATTTTTAAGAAAATACAAAATTGGAACCCCTTCAACCGCCCGCAAACAAACTGACTCTCTGTGCGAAAAAGGATTGTTGAATGCCGAGACCACCCTCCACCGCACCGAATACTCGGTCAACGATGTTTTCTTTTCGCATTGGTTAGAACGACTTTGACATTTTTGTATTATGCTCACTTACATTTCCAACACCGACCACTACAACCTCGTCCTCTCCCGCGTGGCCTCCGTCAGGAAGTCACTGTGGATTGGCACTGCCGACATCAAAGACCTCTACGTGAGGGTGGGGGAGGGCACGCTGCCGTTCCTCGCGGTGCTGGCGCAGCTGGTGCGCAAGGGCGTGGAGGTGCGCCTCATCCACGCCAAGGAACCTGGACCGGCCTTCCGCGAGGACTTCGACAAATACCCGTCGCTGGCAAGCGGGCTGGAGCGGGTGCTTTGTCCGCGGGTCCACTTCAAAATGCTGGTCTTCGACGGGAGCGCGGTCTATTTCGGTAGCGCCAACCTCACCGGCGCGGGCATCGGGATGAAGGGGGCCAACACCCGCAACTTCGAGGCGGGTGTCCTCACCGACGAGCCCGAGCTGGTGCGCCAGGCGATGCAACAGTTTGATGAGGTGTGGATGGGACTGCACTGCGCGAAATGCCTGCGGCGGAAGTATTGCGGTGACCCGATAGCGTGACGTGTGCCAATATGCCACACTCTTGCACAACCGCGTGCTATCTTTGTCGCCGATTCTTAATTCTTGAATGTAATCTAAAACCACAGTTCACTAATCACTAATCACCCATCACCACAATGACCGACTTTGCCGCCATAGATTTCGAGACCGCCAACGGGCAGCGCAGCAGCGTCTGCAGCGTGGGCGTGGTGGTGGTGCGCGGCGGCGTCATCACCGACACGTTCTACTCGCTCATCCATCCCGAACCCGACTACTACGCCTGGTTCTGCCAGGCGGTACACGGACTCTCGCACGAGGACACCGATGATGCACCCATATTCCCCGTGGTGTGGCGACAGATTGAGCCGCTCATCGCAGGACTGCCCCTCGTGGCGCACAACAGTCCTTTTGACGAGGGTTGCCTCAGGGCCGTGTTCCGCGTCTATCAGATGGACTATCCCGACTATCAGTTCTTCTGCACCTGCCGGGCTTCGCGGCATCATTTCGGACGGCGGTTGCCCAACCACCAGCTGCACACCGTTGCCGAGGCTTGCGGCTGTCCGATGACCAACCACCACCACGCGTTGGCCGACGCGGAGGCCTGCGCGAAAATCGCGATGCAACTGTTGTAGAAAGACAACCATGACAACTTGGGACAACTTGATTAAAAATAGGACGACAACTTGGACAGCTCTGGACAACATTATGAAAAAAAGTTGTCCCACGTTGTCCAGGTTGTCGTACAAAAAAAACATCCCAGTTGTCGTCCCAAAAAAACGTATCTTTGCCACATGAAAAAAGAGTTTATCCTATTTTGCATCATCGTCCTCACAATAACCGTCGCGTCCCGCGCCCAGACCGTCTATCAGAAGGACAAATGGGGCGCGAAACTGTACTATATGCAGGAGAACACCATCCGGATGAAGGACCGCTGGGGCGAACAGCTGCTGTGGTACGATGCCGCCTCGCAGCAGGTGCGGCTGAAAGACCGCTGGGGACAACCCCTGATCTACATGGACGGACAGACCGTGCGACTGAAGGACCGTTGGGGGGAACCACTGCTCTACTTCGACGGGCTGACCATCAGGCAGAAAGACCGCTGGGGCACACCACTCTACTACCTTGACGGACAAACCCTTAGGCAGAAAGACCGCTGGGGCGCGCCGGTCTATTACTTCGACTTCATCCCCGACCGATGGCAAATTGCGTGCCTGATACTCATGTGATTGATTTTTGCAGTGGCATCAATTTTGTAAATTATTGACACATAGGAGAATAGGTTTTTTTTCGTATTAAAAACATTACTTTTTGTAACTTATACTTGCTTTTTGTCAAGAATTGTGTATTTTTGCAGCGTCGATTTATTTATTAATCATCTTAAAAATTCAAGGTTATGAAAAACACAAAATTCTTGCTACCAAGCGGTTACAAAAAAGCAGGTTGGTGGATATTCGGTGTCTCTGTTGTACTGATTATCATCCATTCCATCTTCCAAAGTCAATGCGACTTCAGCCTCAACAACATCCGCGAGCTTTTCGGGATGGAACATCTGGAAAGCAATGGGAATCTGTTTTCTGGCTTTCTTTCTTCCTCTTTCGGTCCGAACGACGACCTTCTGCTGACATTTATCGGCATTTTGCTCATTGTGGCCGGCATTTTCATCGGTTTCTCCCGCAATAAGGAAGACGACGAGTTCATCGAGCAGCTCCGGTATGAGTCGCTGATCCTGTCACTGTACATCAACAGCGGAATCATGCTGTTATGTCTGATTTTCGTATGGGGTCTTCCTTTCCTGTGGGTGATGATGATCAACATCTTCTCCATCCTATATGTCTTCATCCTTTGTTTTTACCTTCGTCTGTACCTTAACAAACGTTCCATGCGCTATGAAAAACAGGATTAAAGTGGCACGCGCCGAGGTAAACATCACCCAAGGCGAACTGGCGGAAAAGATCGGCGTGACCCGCCAGGCGGTTAACTCCATCGAATTAGGGAAATACGTTCCCAGCACCCTATTGGCACTGAAGATGGCGCGGTATTTCGGCAAAACCGTGGAGGAGCTGTTTATGTTGGAGGAAGGAGATTAATCTTTCTGCAAAATCTGCGGGTTCAGCGGGCACATTTTCTCCCGCAGAACTCGCAGACTTACGATGACAGGAAATTGAAAAAAGCGTATCTTTGCCGCGTAATAAAAGAAGGAAACAATTATGGCAACTTATACTATCAACATCAATGAAAGAACAACTTTCGGAAAACAGCTGTTACTGTTTTTGAAAGGCCTTGGGATTATCGTGGAAACACCCAAAAAGGGATCTCTCAATGAAGCTATAGCAGACTACAAGACCGGCAACACCACAAAATGCAAAGACTTTGACGACTACCTGAAGAAAATAAACGAATAACCATGTATAGCATTGAATATTCTAACAGATACAAAAAATCCTACAAACTGGCAGTAAAACGAGGATTGGACGTAAAAATCCTGAACAATGTGGTAAAAACATTAGCAGAAGGAAAGAAACTTGACAAAAAGCACAAAGATCATGGCCTTACGGGCGATCTGAAAGGATTTCGGGAATGCCACATACAGTCCGACTGGTTGTTGATATACCAAATTATTGACGACACCTGCGTACTATACCTATTAGACACGGGCACTCATGCTGATTTGTTTGGAAAATAGAAAAAAATGAATAACTTCTAAGCACGATTTGTCTGTAATGATAAACGTACATAGTATAAGAAATTTAGAAAAAATCAAAGAGCAAAAAACTGGATGCCAATTATGCGAAAAATAGTTTTCAACATTTTCCTTTTTACACTCCTGCTATTCCAAGTAGGCTGTACCAAACACAATAAATGTGATTGTATTGAAGAATCCATCAATCTTTCTGGTGTTTTAATAATTTATGATGATCCCCTTATTCTTGGTGTTGTTAGTCAATATAAAGTCCCCGCTTTAATTTTGCCAGGGAATCCTTCTCAAGAAGAAATAGAAAAGGCGTTAAATAAGGACATCAACCCTTACAATGGCGATTTATGTTATCTAATTGCAGGTGTTCGCAACACGTTCAAGAA
>JAEEGJ010021498.1_pt1 | contig 13871 bp, 11 predicted proteins | sample 8958761 | NCBI WGS metagenome assembly JAEEGJ01 (sample SAMN16246546, study PRJNA631951) | gut metagenome | biome: gut microbiome; feature: rumen; material: RS-attached | host: Bos | place: Iran: Karaj | collected 2018-10 | reverse complement strand
CTCTCCTCTGTGGAACCTATTTCCTTCAACCTTAACAGGTATCTCTTTGACACAATGACAGATTATTTTCAGGATTTCTCACGCGTACCGTATAGGCGTGCGCGGTACGCATGAGGAAGTTTCAGAATAATGTGTCAAATGTGTCACAGATCTCTTCCATCGTCACCGTCGCAACGTCCGACTCGGGTCTGGCATCGCAGGCCAGCATCGACCGGTTGGCCTTCCTTTCATCGTCAGTATAGGCCACGACGTTATAGCCCCTCTCCCCCTGGGAGCGCACGCGCTGGAAGCCCAGGGCGGTCATCGCCCGGCCCAGCCGGTTGGAGGTAAGCCGCTGCGTCAACAGGCCGCCGACGGTCAGCATGATTTCCGTATTGGTCACGAACACGCCACGCTCACCCTCCTTCGGCAGGCGGTAGTACCGGCTGATCAGCTCACGCTCGGGCTTCGCCACCTCGAACCGTTCGTTGTGGCGCGCCAGCAGTTGCATCTCCCGCTCATTGAACCAATAGCGGAAGCCCTGGCGGTAGAGCGTGTATGCCTGTGCGAACACGGCGTCGTGGTCGAACGGGTGGTCGCGTGGCGAGAGGATCGACTCCACCTCGAAGGGCAGCCACCGCCGCGTGCCCGTGTCGTCTTCGATGAACTGGATGTTGTTGCCCGTGCCGCAATAGGAGGCGATGTGGCTGCGGCGCTCGCTGTAGTGGGCATAGGCCCGCCGCTCGTCGGTGACAGTGGTGGTGACGGCCCACTTCAGACGGTTCATCTCCGAGGGTCGCATCGTGTCGAGTTCCTCACAGCAGATCAGGCCGTAGCACGACAGCTTCAGCACCTCGTCCTTGGTCATGTTGCCGAAGCTCGTGTTCGAGTGGAAGTACCGCTCCAGCGCTGGCGGCAGGAGCGAGTTGAACCAGGTGGTCTTGAAGATGCCCTGGCGCCCTACGAACACGAGGATCTCCTGGTTCACCACACCGTCGTCGAGCCAGCCGGCAATCATCGCCACGAGCCACTTGCGCAGGCAGGCGTAGAACAGCAGCTGCTCACCGGCATCGCCCTTCACCATGACCGTCGAGGAGAGTTCCATGATGGGGTTCGTCTTCCCGTCCCACGGCGGCAGGCGGCTGAGGTACTGCTGAAAAGGGTTGTACAACGGTACGAAGTCGGAATTGATCACGCGCCAGAGGTCCCGCTCGCGCACGTCCTTCAGGAACGACAGCATGTTCTCGATCGAGTTCACCAGGCGGTCGCAGACGGTGTGCCAGTCGGTGGCCGACCGCCATTCGTCGAGCGGTGTCGCCCCGTTGATATACTTCATGCCCAGTGCCTCGAACTCGTCGCGCATCGGCACCCGGAACTCCTGCTGCCCCGTGATCGTGTTGTGCCGCAGCAGGATGGTGTCGTTGAGGAACTTCAGGATATCCTCCGTCGTGGCATGCGTTTCTCGCCAGTTCGGCTTGTGCTCCTTCACTTTCTCTTCGCCGCCGGATTCAGCGGTCTTCTTCTTTTTCTTTATCTCACCCATAGGTCATATAATTATTCGGCGGCAAAGATAAGGAAAACCACTCACATTTACCCCCTCTAATGTACGGATATACAGGGGGTATAACATGCCCAAAGGAACAAAATGGGGGATGAAGAGCAAAAAGTAGTCTATAAATTTGGATATTTCTACAATTATGAGTATATTTGCACCGTAATATTAGATATATCTATGTTTATATGGACGTATATGCATTAACAAACGACGCTATTATGCGACAAATCGGTTTAAAGTTGAAGGAACTGAGAATCGAGAAGAACATGAAGCAAAAGGAACTCTCGGATGCCTCTGGTGTCTCATTGTTCACAATCAGTGCGGTAGAAAATGGCAAGACAACATCCCTGCTAACCATTATCCAATTGTTGAGGGCATTAGAGCATCTTGACTATCTGGACAGATTCTTTCAGGAGCAAGCCATCAGCCCTATTGCTTATTCCAAGCTACTTCAAAACAACAAAAAGAGGGAGCGGGTTAAAACATCTGCTAAAGAAACAACCAACAACGAATCAGAATGGTAACACTTGCCTACGTCAACATTTGGAATCAACGGGCTGGAGTTGTCATGTGGGATGACAACACCAGTTCTGCCGTATTTGAATATGAACCTGCGTTCGAGCGCCTTGGACTGAATCTTTCTCCTATACAAATGCCCTTGGGTTCCCACCGTCCCCACCGTTTCAGTTCCCTTTCCAGAGATACCTTTATGGGATTACCAGGGCTGTTGGCAGACGCATTGCCCGATGCATACGGAAAGGCATTGCTGGACCGATGGTTGGCCACCGTCGGAAGAACGTTTGCTAATCCTGTGGAGCGCCTGTGCTACCAAGGGAAACGAAGCATGGGTGCTTTAGAATTTGAACCTGCACAAGATACATTTCTTGAAACAGAGACTAAAATAGAGATTGATTCTCTGGTTGAAGTTGCAAAAGAGGCTCTGAATCAAAAGGAACAACTCGATACAAATATTGATAAAGACAGGAGAGAAGCACTTATCAACATTATCAAAGTTGGGACTTCTGCGGGAGGACAGAGAGCCAAGGCTGTGATTGCTTATAATGAGAAAACAGGCGAAGTCAGGTCTGGACAGATTGAGGCTCCAGAAGGATTTGAGCATTGGCTGTTAAAGTTAGATGGTGTGACAAACCAGGAGTTAGGCGATCCGACCCATTTCGGCCGGATAGAATATGCCTATTACCAGATGGCTAAAGATTGTGGCATAGACATGATGCCTTGCCGGATTCTGGAAGAAAACGGACGTGCACACTTCATGACAAAACGCTTTGACCGGATAGGAGCCAAAGACAAAGTGCACATGCAAACGCTTTGTGGCATAGCTCACTACGACTATAAGATGCTAAGGGCTTATTCCTATGAACAAGCCTTTCAAGTTATGCGTCAACTGCGATTGCCGTACTATCAGGCAGAAGAAATGTTCCGTCGAATGGTATTTAATGTCGTTGCAAGAAACCAAGATGACCATACAAAGAATATCTCATTCTTGATGGGTAAAGACGGCAAGTGGCGTCTTTCCCCTGCATACGACATGTCATGGTCATATAATCCGACGGGTGAGTGGACTTCCCAGCATCAAATGTCTATCAACAACAAGTGGACTGGCATGACGGCTGATGACATGTTAACAGTAGCTTCATCCATGAATATACGCAAAGCCAATGAGATTATAGAGAATGTTAGGGATGTGGTCGCTCATTGGCCTGACTATGCTACGCCTTTAGGAATACCATTGCCTATTATCAAAGAGATAGAGGCAACGCTTCTATTAAAGTAACAGTTGCTCCCTACATAGATTATTTGTGTAGGGAGCAATTGTGAATCAACTAAAAAGATCTTTCAGATTGTCACGGAATTGTAGTGATTGCTTCTGGTTGAGTGCATCCTGGAGGTCACGATACATGTTCCGGCGATTCCAAAGCGCTTCGAAAGTCTTCCACTTTTCCTTGATTCCTAAGCGAAAGGCCATGGCGTCGGCCAACAGGGCGGCTTGGGTGCGGGAGATGTGGGGCTGGTAATGTTCATCCACGTAGCCTGCATCCTGGGCCTTCTGCCAAAGCACCATCGCCTCTTCGCTGGCGAGGGCTTCAGGTAAGATTGTTTCTTTCCCTTCGCCTTTCGGAGAGAGGTCAGGGGTGAGGCTTCCATAGAAATATTGGTTATCCACATGATCTACGTGCTGACTTCCCTTTTCGTAGATATTTAATACGATGCCGCCTTGATGGTTGTTGTTGTCTGCCTGATGCAGCATCTCAAGCAGACGGTTTAGTAATGCGAGGAGATCCTCGCCGTTGATTTCCATTGTGTTTGTCTCTGTTTCTTAGTTGTTTGATGTCATACATATCCTGCGCCAACGGGCGAGAAAAGAAGAAACGGAGGACGTGGGTGGAATTTGGTGTCACAACAATGTCTCTCGGGTATTTAGCTACGACCCATGAACGATTTTGTTGATACTGCCAAATGCCCACGCCTCCGTATGGAATGCGTGAGCAGGCAGCCATCTTGCTTCGTTCATGTCTTTGAGTAGCTAATTCGAGAGACAAACAAAAGCTGCGGTTGCTTCTTTTTACACTGTGTCTGGACTGCAAAGTTACAACATTTACTTCACAGTAACAAAAATTGCAGGAGAATTATTTACGGACTCATTGAAATTCCTCTCTGCATATATTATTTCACGATCACTTTCTTTGTCGTCCCGTCACTCTGGCGGATGATGTTGATGCCCTTCTGGGGAACTACCAGCCTGCGGCCGTCGAGGGAGAAGTAGGCTTTTTCTGTTGAGCCATCGATTCGGAGGTCCCTGATTGCAGTCACTTCACTCTCCTCGTAAATGGTGGTTAGTGAGAGGTTCCAGGCGCTTTTGTATAGCTCTTTTGTGCCGTTTGGAACGATGATGACGGCTTCTGTATATCTATAGGGGCCTTCTTCCCATCTGGCAGGGCACTCAGGTGGTGTCGTCGGCAAGAACCGAAGCGTATCAAGGAAACATTCGGTACTGCTGGAGCCAAATACCTGACTTCCGAAATAGGTGACACTTGCCGGGATGGTGACATTCTTCAGCGTCTTACATTTATAGAATGCTTTATCGCCGATTTCCTTCAGGTGCTGAGGCAAAACTATCGACTCAAAATCATTCTCGGAAAAGGCTTCCATGTCAATCACTTCTACATTGTCTGACAAGCCAGGCCATTCCGTCATTCCATTATCAGAAAAGAATCCGATGGGGATAGTTGTCAGATAGTCGGGTATCGGTGGTACTTCCTTTCCCCGCCTGTGAGCAAAGACATGGTCTCCCCACGACTCAATCCTCGCGTCGTCAGCAATGACGACTCTCTTCGGGCAGTATTTGCCTGTGTCAGCTTCGCCGGCAAAGGCATAGCTGCCAATGCTCTTAACAGAACTTGGTATGAAGAGTTCTTGCAATCCCCAGACATAGTTAAATGCCTTGAGGTCAATCTCTGTCACCGTGGAGGGTATCTCTACGTGATGCACAAAGGATCCAGAGAAAGATCCCCAGCCAATCTTACGGACCGAATAGACGGTGTCATGATACTCTACGGTCTCTGGTATGCGTATGGTATCGGCCACATAAATCCATTTTTCTCCATTTATAACATTTGCACGCAGACTCGTAACCTCGACGGTCTTGTTTTCCCGTGAGAGGATGTTGAAGGCCAGATTGTCCGTAAAGAAGTCGCAATTGAACCAATCCTGATAACTATAGCCATGAATCGTTTCTGTAACGGTGGTCTGGTCACCATCGTAGTCACGGCCTATGACTGGCCAGTAATCTTCATCATCAGAAGACTGTGCCACAGCCACATTCGGTAGTAAAAACAATGCAATAACAAATAAAAACAGTTTTCTCATTATAAAATAGTTAAATATAATTATAAACGGAGAAATGCCAAATTTATTATATTTGGTATTCTCCATTGATAGTTTATACAATTCACTCCTACAATTACAATTATTGTCAATAATTATGTCTCAGCTTGAAGCGTAAGATTGGGACCTGCTATGGCTGTTATGCCAATCGGCTTATATAGTTTATAGTTCTGATTGCTTCCAGAGTATTGGTTAGTTAGCGTGTTCCCAGACACTTCAATGGAGAATTGAGAATTATTCACTCCATTTTGGAAACTAATGCAAAAAACACTATAGTTACTAATATTGTTTGATGCTACGAACGTATTGCTAAGTACCTTAGAAGTCATAGTCGTTTGATTGGCGAATTGAGCATAGAACTCAACTAACTCCCTTGTGTGTCCTGTTGTTGGTGCATTAAACTGAAAGGTATTTCCAGAAATTTTAGTATCTTTACAATGAACGACTCTAATACACCTCATCTGCTCAGTATTTGACCTGGCAAATGTGTTGTTTAGGATTTCAACTTTTTGAATGTAATAGGTATTGAGCTCCCCAGGTAAAATAGGAGTTGACAATTCGGTTCCTACCATGATTGATGGTAATCCGTTAGTTGAGTCTGTATTGTTGGTACTAACGAAGGTGTTGTTAAGGATTTTTATTTCATCCATGACGCCATACTTCTCGTTAAACACTACAGCCGGAGCTGGGGTCTCCCTGCTGGGCGAATGTGAAGCTAATATAATACCAATACTGTAACAATTAACAATACTGTTTCCTGAGATTGTCAGGTTTGTAGAGCGTCTTGCCACATCTATAGCAGAAAACGACACACCACATTCACCCGTTGGAAAATTCGACCGATGGTTTACAATATGATTTCCGCTAATAGTGTTGTGATCGCCATAGGCATGATATATTGAATGCCTGTCACAATTGCTGATCCAATTTCCTGAAACTGTACAGAACCTAGCATTGGCAAGGTGGATGCCATAGCCATGATTGGGAGTAGTGCCAATTGCATTCATTATCGTATTGTTTTTGACAGTGCAACTACTTACAAAGCTATTAGCTGTAGAATCACCATTGATTGACATTCCTATTTTAAAACCATTAATATGATTGCCTGATATAGTTATATTCTCAACTCCAACTGAAGAAAGCATCTCCTGAAAATCAATCTCAGTGACAGTAGATGCTGCAGTTGCTATAAAATTCTTAATGGTGACATTTTTAGAGCCGTGCCTGATACTAAAAAAGGTATTAGAGCATATGAAGGTGTGATTTTCACCATCAAAGATAGTGTTTGTTGTTCCATTACTGTTTAACCCATCTATTACTATCGTATTGAAGTATGACTCATTTTGATCACAATGAACTGTTTTTCCTGATAAACTTAAACCTGCCAGACTATTAATACCGTTGCTTAATTGAGAGGTGTATATATCCTCATTCCTCAATGAACCTTCAATATTAACATTAAGACAACCTTTTTCAAGGCCATCCAATAATGTGTCATCTAACATCAATGAACCATTATTCAGTGAACCTTTCTCAAACTTAATAGTCATTCCTCTGGGAACAACCAACTTTGAGTTGTCAAGATTGTAGTCTTTATCTACGATAAATACTCCTTTACTATTCTCTAATGCCTTCTGAGTCAGAACAGGCATTGTTTTAAAATCTTTCTTTTCCATAATATTTGTTTTAGGGGAGCTACCCGAAAGTAGCTCCACATGTTCAACTTACAGACTTATGTAGCCCCTATAATAATAGGTGTCGGCCACGAGGCGGAGTTCGAAGTCGCCAGAGAGGGTAGAGGGAAGGACAATCTGAGTTGTTTCTGCAGGCACATAAACGGAATAGACTACTACACCGTCTTCGTCAAGCAGTTCAAGGGTGAAGTCATCCTCAAAGGCTGGCATGGTCAGGATGTAATCATCCTGAGTGATGTACCATGGACGAGGAGGTGCGAGAGTAGGCCTTGATCCACTTTCCGACGGATCAATAATATGCATAGGGATTTGCACTGCATAAACAGAATTAATACCAACCCCAACAAATAGGGCAATCGCTAAAAGAAATCTCTTCATATCTTTACGGTTTATAATTGTTTGACACTATTGTCACCGCAAAGATATGAATTATGTCATTATTTACTTATAAACCTTCTGGAAAATGATTTTACCAAATGAAGCGAAAGGATTTTACCGAGATTGTCATTACCAATTTTGCCGATTTCATCGTCAAAATCATCCGCATTGCCTTCTTTTCCAAAAATGAGACGAAGGAGTTTCTTACGTACCTTTGTTACAGTGGAAGGGGAGCACTGCTTCAGTTTGGCAATCTCTATTGGCAAGAGATGCACACGAATCATCAGACAAATATCGTAATCCCATTCCGTGAGAGATAGCTCATCAATCTTCAAAACTTTATGAAATGAAGGTATCTCTCGTTCTACAAGGGCACGGAGCTTGTCCCAATCATCAAGGGTAGGATATTGGGGAGGATTGCTATTGGCCAGTTTTTTCAGGTGACGAGTAATATTGGACTTCCTCAAACGATAATCAAGGGCCATATTACGAACCCCTAAGTATTTCCGTACCAAATATGTACCTACTAAAATAAAGATTACGGAAACCAATACTACTATTAACCATGCTCTTTCAGCTTCCAATTCCTTTTTCTCTGCCTTATGCTTAATATGGTTATAATCGTAGGAAGCTTGAAATTTCTGAATATTCTGCATTTCAGAGAGGGAATAGGCAGAGTCATTCCATTCATAGCTGAGAGTGGCGTATTTCGCAATGGAATCGGAGATGCTCCTCTGCTCATAGACTTCTTGTAAACCTTTGCAACCTGCTATTCGATTATTCAAGTTTTTGCCATCCCTCAGTTCCTTTCTGAACATATATTCTGCGGAATCCAACTGATGAGTCTTCAAATAATAAAGTCCTTTTGTATAATAGAATATCTCGCGTCCTTTCTCTATGTTCCCTATTTCATCGAACAGTCCTGAATGAGCCTCATAGAGATTAATATACGATTTTGCCTTACTCAATTCTCTCTTATCTATTAATGCATTGATCGCTGGCCCTAAAGTCATTGCAGCCCAATCCTGATGACCCACTTCTTTATACAAACGAGAAGCTTCTTCCTTGAAGAAGATGACAGAATCAGGAATCATCAAAAAGGTGTATACGTCACCTTGTTGGGCAAAACATTCTATTGCTTGTAAGGTATCCTTACCTTTCCAAGCAAAATATTCTGCCAACCTTAATTCTTTTAACTGACTACGAGGCTGAACTTGCTTATGAAAGATGACCGCACTCTGAGCATGAATACGGCTCAAGACTTTAAAGTTACAATCGGCGGCAGTGGTATCGGCGCAGTCAGCGGCCTCATTATATAGTTCCAGGGCGTGGGGCAGTTCACCGAGACAATAGTAAGTGCGGCCGAGGATGTAGCGGGAGCGCATCCGTTCGTTGGCTTCACCATGACGGTCGAAATAGCTGACAAGGTCTTCGGCCAGCGAGTCGTTCAGCATCGGCTGGCCGCTGCGGTTCTGCTGCTCCAGTTGCTCTAACTGCTGCAGCATCTGAGCCTTGTCGCCGCTACAGCCCATCAGGAGCGCCACCGCTCCCACAACGATTATACCAATCAGTCTCTTCATAAGTGCAAAGATACGAAGATTCTTTGAAACGTCCAAATGTTTTACGATTAATTAAGGTGTTCACCTTCTCGCCATGACATTAGTATAACTAGCTGTCTCCGCATATCTTTTTGGCTATAATATAATAAGGTGTATCTCCTGAAACAAAAAATAACAGATGAATCATTGCTATATCAGAAATTATTTGTAACTTTGTCCCCAAATCAAATAAACCCAAAATGTTAAATATGAAAAGATTAATCATTACTGCGTCAATCGCAATGGCCTTTGTCTGTGGGGCAATGGCCGCTGAGAATGTGAAGGCAACCATCCACGCTGACCAGCCTGGTGCCAAGATTAACAAGGAGATCTACGGACAGTTCTCCGAACACCTCGGATCGTGTATCTATGGTGGTCTCTGGGTGGGCGAAGGCTCACAGATCCCCAACATCAACGGTTACCGCAAGGATGTGTTCGAGGCTCTGAAGGCCCTGAAGATTCCCGTGATGCGCTGGCCGGGCGGCTGTTTTGCCGACGATTACCACTGGATGGACGGCATCGGCCCGAAGAAAGATCGTCCATCGCTGCGCAACAACAACTGGGGCGGTACTATCGAGGACAACTCGTTCGGTACCCATGAGTTCCTGAACCTCTGCGAGATGCTGGGCTGCGAGCCGTATATCAGCGGCAACGTGGGCTCTGGCACAGTGAAGGAGATGGCCCAGTGGGTGGAGTACATGACCAGCGACGGCGATACGCCCATGGCCCGTCTGCGTCGTGCCAACGGTCGTGACAAGGCCTGGAAGGTGAAGTACTTCGGCATCGGCAACGAGGCCTGGGGCTGTGGTGGTAACATGACACCCGAGTATTACTCAAACGAGTTCCGCAAGTTCAACACCTATCTGCGCGACCAACCCGGCAATAAACTTTATCGCATTGCCTCTGGCGCCTCTGACTACGACTACGACTGGACTACGGTGCTGATGAAGAACATCGGCCGTCAGATGCAGGGTATCTCCTTACATTATTATACTTGTTCAGGATGGGAAGGTTCGAAGGGCTCTGCCACAAAGTTCAATACCGACCAATACTATTGGGCTCTGGGCAAGTGCCTGGAGATTGAGGAAGTCATCCAGAAGCACAAGGCCATCATGGACGAGAAAGACCCGAAGAACACCATCGGTCTGCTCGTGGATGAGTGGGGTACCTGGTGGGACGAGGAGCCTGGCACCATCGCCGGTCATTTGTACCAGCAGAACGCCCTTCGCGATGCCTTTGTGGCAGCGCTGAGCCTGAATGTATTCCACAAGTATACCGATCGTGTAAAAATGGCCAACATCGCTCAGGTGGTGAACGTGTTACAGTCGATGATCCTCACCGATCAAGAAGGTACAGGCCACATGGTGCTCACACCGACTTACCACGTGTTCGAGATGTACACCCCGTTCCAGGAGGCCACCTATCTCCCACTCGACCTCAATAGCAAGGTGATGGCCGTGAGCAAGGCTTACTTCAAGGAGAAGGAGGGAGCAAAGGACGCTGGTTATCGTCCCTGCCCGATGCTCTCAGCCTCTGCCGCCAAGACCAAGGACGGATCGATCGTATTGGCCGTGACGAACGTAAGCCTCGACAAGGAGCAGACCATCGACTTCAACATTGCCGGTTTCACTGCCAAGACTGTCAGCGGGCGTATCCTCACCTCGAAGAACGTGGCTGACTTTAACGACTTCCAGAACCCGAACATCGTGGCACCGAAGGCCTATAACGATGCCAAGCTGAACAAGGGCGTACTCACGGCAAAGATCCCCGCCAAGTCTATTGTCGTGCTGACCATTAAATAATTTGTTTACAGTTTACGGTTTACAGTTTACAGATGAAATGTCTATCCGCAGAGTAATCAACTGTAAACCGTAAACTGTAAACCGTAAACAATAACCATTTTCATCTATGACAACTAAACTTATTATCTTTACATGCTGTCTGGCGGCATCACCGATGCAAGCTCAGACATCGCGGGCTGAACTGCTGGCCCACATGGACCTGACAGCAGGAAACTACTGTAACTACCCTAACCCGACAGGACACGTGACACCCGCACCCGACGGCTATGAGCCGTTCTACGTGAGTCACTACGGACGACACGGTGCCCGTTACATGACCGACGACAAGGCCTATCAGTACACTATCGGTAAGATGGACACCGCCCAGACACGCGGCTGGCTGACAAGCTACGGTCAGGAGGTGCTCGTCAGACTCAAGCAGGCTGCCGACAATGCGCACAACAGGGCCGGTGACCTGACACAGCTCGGCGGTCGGCAGCACCGCGCCATCGCCCACCGGCTGGTACGCAACTACCCAGAACTACTGATGCAGCCCATCCACGTAAAAGCCAACTCATCGACCGTGCGCCGCTGCATGCTCTCAATGGCGAACTTCTGTCAGGAGCTGAAGACGATGAACCCCCAAATCGATATCGAGATGGATGCCAGCGAGCACGATATGTATTACATCGTCCCCAACGACAGCATCGTCATCCCCAAGTCAGAGACCGACGGACCGCTCTATGAGAAACTCGACCAGTTCCGGCATGAGAAGCTGAACGGCCGGCATCAGATAGCCCTGCTGTTCAAGGATCCCCAGACACTCGGCAACTTCATCGACGGCTACAAGTTCGCCAATGCCCTTTGGAACATCGCCAGCGACATGGAGTGCCTGCCCGAACTCGGATGGTCGTTCAACGACCTGTTCACCGAAGACGAGCTCATCGACGGCTTCCGCGTGTATAACGCAAGCTGGTGTCTATGGGAGGGACTGATGCCCGGCTCACAACATAACTACTACGCCATCTATCCGCTGCTGAAGAATTTCCTCGACGAGGCCGACTTGATGATCGCCTCGGGCAAGAAAGGCGTGCGCCTGCGCTTCGGTCACGACAGCGTGGTGCTGCCCTTCTCGTTTATCCTCGGCGTGAAGGAGGCCATTGGCGGCACCGACGATATGGAGAACCTGCACAACACCTTCTCCATCTTCCGACTGATTCCGATGGCTGGCAACGTGCAACTCATCTTCTTCCGCAAACAGGGGTCGGACGACATCCTTGTGAAGTTCCTGATGAACGAGAACGAGACCTCCGTACCCCTCAAGACCGACTGCTACCCCTTCTACCACTGGAAGGACGTGAGCAACTACTACCGCACCATGCTGAAAGAAGCCAATATCACTTATAAAACTAAAATAGAAAAAGAAGAAGATGATGAAGATGATTAACAGAGTGCTCACGATGCTCCTGGTGGTACTCCCCAGCATCGTGATAGCCCAAACGACCAAGAAAGAGATCTTCAACGATATCTACCGTACAGGATCGAACTACTTTGCCTATCCGGGACCGAAGCAGCAGAAGCTGACCAAGGCTCCTGATGGCTATAAACCCTTCTATATCAGCCACTATGGGCGTCATGGTTCACGTTACATGTCGAACAACGAATACTATGTAACCGCCATCAACAAACTCGACAGCGCCGCACAGTTCGGCATCCTCTCGCCCAAGGGTCAGGAGGTACTGGAGAAATTGCGCATCGGTTATGCCGACGCCTGGCATCGCGACGGTGACCTGTCGAAGCTGGGTGCCAAGCAGCATCGCGACATCGCCCACCGGATGTTTGAGCGGTTCCCGGAACTGCTCTCACAGCCTATCAGGATCGACGCCAAGTCGTCGACCTCGCGCCGCGTTATGCTCTCGATGTTCAACTTCTGTCAGGAGCTGCAGGCACAAAACCCACTACTTGAGATCGCCATGGATGCCAGTAAGCACGACTTCAGATGGGTGGTGGAGGATCTGAGTATCAAACCTGCCGAGACGCCCGCCAGCGTGGCCTACGAGCAGCAGCGGTCGGCTATCTTCGAGGGCGCCCACAACCCCACCCGACTGATGGCGTCGCTCTTTACCGATGTCAAGAAGGCTGAGGCGTTTGTCAACGGGCGCGACCTGATGGAAGCATTGTATAATGTGGCCGAGGATCTGCAGAACGTGCCTGAGCTGAACATCGAACTGATCGATGTGTTCACAAAGGAGGAGTTGTTCAATATGTGGCAGGGCTATAACGCCGGCTGGCTCCTGAACACCGGACTGGTGCCGGGCAGCACTCCCTACTACGAACAGCAGCGGGAGGTGCTCGACAGTATCGTGAGCATCGCCAACCAGGTCATCCAGAAAGGAGAGCCCACAGCCACCCTGCGGTTCAGCCACGACAGTAGCGTGCTGCCACTGGCCTATCTGCTCGGTCTGAAGGAAGCTCGTAGCGGTAAGGCCGACATCCCCAATATCTACAAGTATATCTCGATCGACAAGATCATCCCGATGGCCGCAAATATCCAGATGATTTTCTATCGCAAAGAGGGATCTGACGATGTGTTGGTGAAGTTCCTGCTGAACGAGAACGAAACGACGCTGCCCGAGGTGAAGACCGACTGCACACCGTACTACCACTGGAAGGACGTAGTCGCCTATTATCGTAAGAACTAATCATCAATAAAAACTCTAAACTATCAACTAAATGAAAATCGCAATCGATTTAGGAGGCACCAATATGCGTGTGGGCCTCACCGACGGGGCAACGGTCGTGGATACGGTCATCGAACCCTGTCCGGCAAAAGAAACAGAAGAAGTAGTACTCAGTCAGTTGAAACGACAGATCTCTCAGCTGATGCGTCCCGAGGTAACGGGCATCGGTGTCGGTGTACCATCTGTCGTTGACTACCGGCAGGGCATTGTCTACAACGTTGCCAATATCCCGGCGTGGA
>JAEEGJ010021497.1_pt1 | contig 13871 bp, 10 predicted proteins | sample 8958761 | NCBI WGS metagenome assembly JAEEGJ01 (sample SAMN16246546, study PRJNA631951) | gut metagenome | biome: gut microbiome; feature: rumen; material: RS-attached | host: Bos | place: Iran: Karaj | collected 2018-10 | reverse complement strand
CGACCTCGCCGTTCACGGTGACGACGCCGCTCTGGATGAGCGTGTCGGCCTCCCTGCGGGAGCAGACGCCGGAATTGGCGATGTACTTGTTCAGGCGGACGACCTCCTTGATCGGGGTCTTCGCGGTGTCGTCATCGGACCAGGCGCTGCCGCTCACCTGCGGCTTGCGGCTGAGCATCGCGCTCATGCCGGCATCGGCCTCGGAACGCTTGGGGGCCGGCTTGCGGCCGCGGCCGGGACCCGCGGGCTTGGGACCGAAGGACGGTTTCCCGTAGCCGGACTTGCGGGGCGTATCGCCATACGGCTTGCTGCCGTAGGCCTTTCTTTCTCCGTATGGACGGTCGCCTTGCGGGCGCTCGCCATAACTGCGGTGCTCGCCCTGGGGACGGTCACCATAAGTGCGGCGCTCACCCTGCGGGCGGTCGCCATAGGGGCGTCGTTCTCCCTGGGGACGGTCGCCGTACGGGCGGCGTTCGCCCTGCGGACGCGCCGGGCGGGCGCCGTAACTGCGCTGCGGCTTGTCCTCGGAGTCAAAGGAACGACTGGTGCTGAAATCTTCGCGATGTGGGCGGTATCCGCCTTCGCGGCGGCCGTATTCCACTTTCTCTGCGCGGCCTTCGGAAGCAGGCCTCCGGGTGGTGAAATGGGTTCTTGTACCCTTCTTGTTGTTTTCCATCATTCGTGCCCCTGAGGGGCTGTTAAAAGTAAATAAATCAATGACTCACGTCATTGTGGAGATAGATTCTGCTATGCTTTCTATTGCAGTTTGAACTTGTAGGTGATCGTTCCCATCTGCACGACGGGCGCGTCGGCCTTCGTATTGAAGTGGGCTTTCATCGCGGCGTTGCGGGCGGCGTTCCAGAGGCCCTTGTCCGTGACCGTGGTCCCTTCCACGCCCGGGACGGCCTCCGTCACGTTTCCGTACTGGTCCACCTTGACCTGCACGACCACGGTGCCTTCGATCTGGGCGTTGTAGGAGGGCTTGGGCAGGGAACCCACCACGCTGCGACCGCTCAGGTGCGCATTGGCATTCCCTTCGGTGCGGCCTTCCTTCGTGTTGCCGTCCGGCTGGCCGGCCTTGAAGCCTTCGCCGGCCTCGCCGGCGGAATGGGGCGCGGTGGCCTTGTCGTCCTTCTGGCTCATGCCCGGGAACGAGGCGCGGGGATCCAACTTGGGCTCCTCCTTCTTCGGAGGCGCGGGGACTTCCACGTCGCCGTGGCCGTTCTCCCTGGCAGCCGGGGTGCGGTTGGGCCGGTCGTTCACGTGCGGCGATGCGGCCTTCTGCACCAGTTCGACGGGCTTTTCGGGATCCGTCTCCTCCGCCTGCGGCTGCCGTCCGACCCGGGTCTCGACCGGGGTTTCGTTCTCCAGGACCTCTTCCTCGAAATCGATGAGGAAACTGGTCTCCGGCGGCGGGGGATCCAGGTACTTGAGCCCCGCGGTCAGGCAGAAGACGACGGCCACCACATGGACGGCCACCGTGGCGGCGAGACCCGTCCACCGGGCCCGCCTGTCCTCAGTCTGTCTGGAGCGGAGATAAGGCTGCATCGCTTATTCGGGTTGGGTAGCCAGGATCACCTTGTAGTGGTTCCGCTTGGCAATGTTCATGATTCCGACGATCTCGCCCACGGGGACGCTCTGGTCGGAGAAGATGGAGAAGGTCGGGTCTTCCTCCGAGGAGAGGAGTTCGATCAGTCCGTTCTCCACTTCCTCGTAGGTGGCCGGGTTCCGGTCGCCGTTGATGTGGTAGGTGTAGGTGTCGTCGCCCCAGTCCTTGATGCTGACCGATACGGTGGCCTTCGCTCCGATCTGCCCCGTGCTCTTCGGAAGGAGGAGTTTGAGGGCGTTCGGGTTGATGAGCGTCGAGGTCACCAGGAAGAAGATCAGCAGCAGGAACACGATGTCCGTCATCGAGGACAGCGCGAACGAAGAATCCACCTTGGTGTTTCTCTTCAGTGCCATAGACTACTCCTCTCCGGGTTCGTGAAGGACGATGTCGATGAACTGCATCGTGGAACTCTCCATCTTGTACACCAGGTCGGAAACCTTGGAGGTGAGCCAGTTGTAGCCGAAGTAGGCGATGATGCCCACGATCAGGCCGCCCACGGTGGTGAGCATGGCGGTGTAGATACCGTCGCTGAGGAGGGTGATGTCGATGTTGTTGCCCGCCTTGGACATGTTGAAGAAGGCCTTCACCATGCCGAGGACGGTGCCGAGGAAACCGATCATCGGGGCGCCGCCGGCGATGGTGGCGAGGATCGGGAGACCCTTCTCGAGGCGGGAGACCTCCACGTTGCCGGTGTTCTCGATGGCGGTCTGGATGTCGGCCATCGGACGGCCCAGGCGGTGGATGCCGGTCTCGATCATGCGGGCGACCGGGTTGTCATACTTGCGGCACAGGGTGACGGCGGACTTGGTCTTGCCGGCGTTCATGTAGTCGCGGATGTCGTTCATGAAGTTCCCGTCGATCTTGGAGGCCTTGTTCAGGGTCCACCATTTCCATCCGATGATGTAGATGGCGAGGATCGAGAGGGCGAGGAGGACCCACATCAGGGGACCGCCCATGGTGAACATCGAGAAGAGGCTCTCGCTCATCTGGGTGGGCTGGGCGGCCGGGGTGGCGGTCAACTGCTCAGCCGCCTCGGAGGCGGCCTGGACCAGCGTGTCTGTCTGCAAAAGGTTGAAAAGCATATCCTGTTTTTTAATCGTTTTCCATTCGCGAACGCACGCACGTGCGATCAATCCGCAAAGTTACAAAAATTATTCCGAATAACCTCGGCTATTCCGGCAGATCGGCCAGTTTAAGGAACGCGGCGCGCAGCGAGCGGACCTTTCCGTCCCCGAACTCGACCTCGAAGGTGGTCCAGTCCTTGTTCGCGGCGCGGATGACGCCTTCGCCGAAGACGGCGTGGGTGACGGTGTCGCCGATGTGGAAGGGGCTCTTGAGTTCGGCGCGCTCGGCGGAGAAGTCGATGTCGTCGAGGTTGATGGGCCGGTGCGGGTCGAACTCCTCGTCCAGGACGTGGATGAGGTTACGGGTGCCGCGCCAGAGTTCTTCGGGGATAAAACCCTCGGTCACAACCATTTCCCGCTTGATTTCCGCGAGGAACCGGGAGGGGTACTTGTTCATTTTCGTCGAGAGGTTGAAGCCTTCCGACTCGGTGAGGAAGAGGGCCTTTTCGGCCCGGGTGACGGCGACGTACATCAGCCGCCGCTCTTCCTCTTCGCCGTTCTTCTTGTACTCGCGGATGGTGCGGAGGTTCGGGAAGACGCCCTCGGAGAGACCGGTGATGAAGACGAAGGGGAACTCGAGGCCCTTGGCCTGGTGGATGGTCATCAACTTGATGGTGGGGACGTCCTTGCGGTGGTCGTCGTTCGTGTAGAGGGCGATGTCCTGCAGGTAGTCGGCGAGGGTCGATTCGTCCGGGGTGCGGACGGATTCGTAGAAGCGGATGGAGGAGAGGAGTTCGTCCAGGTTCTCCAGCCGGTCCTCGTCCTGGTCCTCGCGGATTTCCCGCTTGAGGCCGGAATGCTCCAGCAGGCGGTTCAGGAGGTCGCTCACGCGATGCTCCAGCGCATAGGCCTTGGCGTCCTCGACCAGATCGACGAAGGCCTGGGCCGTCGGTTTCCCATAGCCGTCGCGGATCTGGAGGGCGCTGAAGAGGGAGACGCCGTCGCGGTCCGCATCGGCCCGGAGGGTATCCAGGAACTTCTTCCCGAGTTTCCGGGAGGGGACGTTGACGATGCGCTCGAAGGCGATGTCGTCGTCCTGGTTGCTGACGAGGCGGAGGTAGGAGAGGGCGTCCTTGATCTCCCTTCTTTCGAAGAAGCGGGTGCCGCCCCAGACGGTGTACTCCAGGCGGGCGTTGAGAAGCGCCTGTTCCAGGGCGCGGGACTGGTAAGCGCTGCGGTACAGGACGGCGATGTCATTGACCTTCGCGCCGTTCTTGAGGATTTCCTTGATCTGGGCGACGATCCAGTCCATCTCCTCCTTCTCGGACTTGCCGTGGTAGTGGATGACCGCGCGGCCTTCCGCCTTCCGGGTGAAAAGGTCCTTCGGGATCCGGTTCTTGTTGTTGGAAATCACCGAGTTGGCGACATCCAGGATCTTCGGGGTGGAGCGGTAGTTTTCGTCCAGGACGACGGTCTTGTCGGCCGCGAACTGCACGAAGAGGTCCGGCCGCGCGCCGCGCCATTCATAGATGGCCTGGTCCGGGTCGCCCACAATGAACAGATTCCGGTGCTTCGCCGCGAGCCGTTCCACCAGGTCCCAGTCGTCCAGGTTGCAGTCCTGGGCCTCGTCCACCATGATGTAGTTCAGCGTGTTCTGCCACCATTCGCAGGCGTCGGGAAAGCGGTCCAGGATGTATTTCGTGACGTTGATGAGGTCGTCGAAGTCCAGGGCGTAGTTCTTCATCTGCCGGCTCACGTAGCCCGCCAGGCGGGAGGTCCTCCGCATCTCGTCGGAGATTTTCGCCCCGGGAAGCATGTATCCCTGGACATAGCCGTTCAGGGCCTTGTCGATGGAAACCGCGTCCAGGAACTGCTTGACCGTCTTCTCGGTACGCTTGAGGCCCATCTCGTCCATCGTCTGCTTCGCGATGGACTTGCAGTCCTCTTCGTCCAGGACCGTGAATCCCTTCGGAAAGCCCAGACGGTAGATTTCCTTGCGGAGGAACTTCACGCAGAAGCCGTGGATCGTGCACACGAAGTCGTTGTAGTCGCCGCTGTGGACCATGCCGGCGATGCGGGCGCGCATCTCCGCGGCCGCCTTGTTCGTGAAGGTGAGGCAGAGGATGTTCGCCGGGTCGATGCCCAGCACGTTCACCAGGTACGCGTACCGGTGCGTCAACGCCTTCGTCTTCCCCGTGCCGGCTCCCGCCACGACGCGGATCCTTCCTTCCGTCGTGGTCACGGCCTCTTTCTGGCGGCTGTTCAGCCCTGCGAAAATGTCTGTCATCTCGTCAATCTCCTTTCCTCACAAAAATACGCAAAAACTCGGGATTATCGCAGGGATTTGATGCGGTGATTTTCGTCGGAGAGGCAGTACAGCAGGTAATTGAGTCCGGAACAGTCGACCACGATGAGGACAGGCCCCTTGTCTATCGCTTCGCGGAGTTCATCCAGCCAGATCCCTTCCACATTGCAGCGGATATTGGTCGCAAGCGGGGAATAGTCCTCCTCTTCCAGCAGGGAATAGGTGATTTCATCCAGATCCTGCGCCTGCCAGGCGTCGTACAGGTGGCGGATGCGTTCCTTCACGTGCCCGGGTTCTCCTTCCGGATACCAGACCAGCCGGAGCAGGTCCCAGGTGTCTTCCTGGACAACCTGCGGATACTTTTCGGCTTCTTTCCGGATGTCCTGGTACGAAGCGGGGAGCAGATGGACTTCCTTCCCTTCTTCCCTGGATGTCCGGTCGATGTATGCCGCCAGGTCTTCCTCCGTGCCGGCGAGTTCCGGCAGCGCCTGCTCAAGCAGGTGGCTGAGCAGGAAGCGGGTCAGGCCGTCGGGCGACCATTCCAGGCTTTCCGGCCGGAAGCCGGTCACCTTCTTTACATAATCCTGGATGTCGACATACTCCTCCCATTCATAGAGGTCTTCCAGTTTTCCGCCGTCGGGAAGGTACATCTCCTCGGTCACTTTCCGGCTCCAGGGACCCAGTTCCGGATCCTCCCGATAGACGGCTTTCACTTCTTTCAGGGCTTTGTCCAGGCCTTTGATCCGGTTCCGGAAGCCGGCCGGAGCGTTCGGGAAGGTGCCCAGGATATAGGACGGCGCGGGCAGGGAGTCTCCGGAAATCTTCCAAAGCAGTCCGCCCTCGATCCGGCCCCAGTCTTCCGGGGTGACCCAACTGATACGCTGGACGATCCCGTCTTTCACGTACAGGTAGAAAGAGTCGTATTCCTCTCCGAAAATGATGTATTCTTCCTGCTCCGAATGATTGCCTGCGAGCCGGAGCCCGTTCTTCGCCCTTCCTTTCCCGTATCGGGTATGGACAAAATCCAGCTGTTTCAGCCGCTCCAACCGGTCGCCGACCTTGATTCCGCCCGGGAAGCAGTCGGACAGGATGCAGAAGTCCGGAGATTCGGTTTCGAAACCGTCCCAGGCGTAGACCGGTTCCTTTTCCGGCCTGGCCGGGTCATAGGACTCGTAAAAATAGAACCGGGCTTCGGGATAGAAGATGCCCAGTCCGTTGTCTATCATCGCGGAGTCACTCCGCTCCGGTTTGCCGAACAGGCGGATGATTTCGTCGGGCGTGAGTCTTTCGGGGTTCAGCGTCGGATCGAACGGCTTGTTCCGGACGTTCTGGGCGAACGTCGGAAGGAGGGCGGCGAGGAGGCCTAGGAGCAGGAGGAGCTTTTTCATATGACTCGTCTGTCGGTTGACAAAAAGCCGCAACAATCGTGCTAAATCGTGGATTTTTCCTATCTTTGCATTTACCCGGCATCGGGCGAACACTAATGGAAACGTCATGGACAAACTGAACACGGCCTATTGCTCCGACAAGTACCAGTATACGATGGGAAAGTCGTATCTGGAATGCGGAAAAGACAAGGAAATCGCTACCTTCAACCTTTTTTACCGGAAGGCGCCCGAAAACAACAACTGGGCTGTCGTGAGCGGCACGGAGGAAGTCATCGAAATGGTGCGGCGACTGGGCACCGAACCGGAGGAGTTTTATGAGAAATTCCTGCCCGGTGACGATTACAAGGAGTTCCGCAAGTACCTCAGCACCATGAAGTTCACCGGCGACCTCTATTGCATGCGCGAAGGCGAGATCGCCTTCCCCACGCAGCCCGTCGTCACGGTGGTCGCCCCCATGATCGAGGCGCAGGTCCTGGAGACCCCGATGCTGTGCATCCTCAACCACCAGATGGCTGTCGCCACCAAGGCCTCCCGCGTGTGCCGCGCCACAGACAAGCCGGTCTCCGAGTTCGGCTCCCGCCGGGCCCACGGCCCCTGGGCGGCCGTCTACGGCGGCAAGGCCGCGCAGATCGCCGGCTGCGCCAGCTCGTCCAACATCCTTACCGGCGCCTTCAACGGCGTCCCTTCCACCGGCACGATGGCCCATAGCTTCGTGACCGCCTACGGCAGCACTGTCGAGGGCGAATATCACGCCTTCTGTGACTATATCCGTACGCATCGGGGCGAAAACATCATTCTGCTCATTGACACCTACGACACCCTGAGATGCGGTGTGAAGAATGCCATCCGGGCTTTTCGCGACAACGGCATCGACGACAGCTATCCCGGCGGCTACGGCATCCGGCTGGACAGCGGCGACCTGGCGTACCTGTCGCAGGAAGTCCGTCAGATCCTGAACGAGCACGGCCTGACCAAGTGCAAGATCTTCGCGACCAACGGTCTGGACGAATACCTGATCACAGACCTGGAGCGCCAGGGCGCATGCATCGACAGCTACGGCGTGGGCGACGCCATCGCCACCTCCAAGGCCGCCCCTTGCTTCGGCAATGTGTACAAGCTGGTCCAGATCGGCGACCAGCCCGTCCTCAAGCGCTCTGAGGACAAGATCAAGCTCATCAACCCGGGCTTCCAGATCACCTGGCGCATCAGCGCCCTGGATTCCTCCAAGGGCAACAAGATCGACGGCTACGTGTTCAAGGCCGACGTCACCTGTCTCCGCGGCGACCCGATGGACCTGGCCATCCAGAAGGGCGAGACCATCACGGTCCGTGACGAGTACGACTCTTTCAAATATAAGACTTTCGAGGCCGGCTCCTACGAAGCCCGTCCGCTTCAGCACCAGGCCATCGCAGGCGGCAAGCGTGTCTGCCCGCAGCATACGCTGATGCAGAAGAAGGCCTTCTTCAAGGACAACCTGCACCACTTCTCCCCGGCGGAGTCCCGTCTGATCAACCCGCACTACTACAAGGTGGACATTTCGGACGCCCTGTACGACACCAAGATGCGGCTCATCGACGACCTGGTGAAACAGATTCAGGCGTTCGACATCGACTAGCGGAGGAGGATCACCTTCACATACTCGCCCGTCAGTCCGCCGGCTCCGTTCTGGGAGTCGGCGATGAGGAGGAGTGTGCGCTGTCCGTCCGGGAGGACGGGGCCGAGGCACATCCCCTCGTAGTTGGCAAGGTCCAGGGCGCCGGTGGTGAAGGAGCATAGGAGGGTCTTTCGGAGGATGCCGGCGGTATCATGGACCGGGTCCACGAGATAAAGGTCGGTTTTCGTGAAGGAATTCGTCAGTTTGTCCCAGAAGCCTCCTTTCGGCACGTAGACCTCCCTTTCCAGGACGAGGAGGCGACCGTCGTCCAGGGCGGAGACGGCGGGAATGCCGTGAACATAGGCGGCGGCGTCCGCTGCGGTTTGAATGGGCGCATCGGTTTGATAAAGAAAACGTTCTGCGGGGGTGCCGTCGGTGTTGAAGCTTTGCAGCCGGTGGAGGCGGGGGAGGAAGGTGTCCTGTTTCAGCGGGGACTCTGTCGTGCTCCAGAAAAGGCCGGTCGAATCGTTGTAGGAGAGCGCTTCGAAGCCGCGGTTGGGCTGGATGTGTTCCGCGCCCAGGTCGTTTGGAATCCGGAGCGCCTTCCCGGTCTCCCGTCCGGCCAGGTCGTATTCGCGGATTTCCTGCATTTCGGTCGAGACATACAGCGTTCCCGTGGACGGAACATAGGCGATTCCCTCATTGTCCCGGGCCCTTCCGGCCGCCGCCCTCGTTCCGTCCGCCGGTTGCATCCGAACCAGACCCACGCCGCCGCCCGCGTCCACGGGGACGGAGAAATGGACGATGCCGCCGCCTTTGAGGTTGTCGCTCACGACCGCGTAGCGGTTTCCCTGGATCCAGGCGATGCCGGAGTATTCGCCGGAATCAATGTCCAGGGATGTCTGCGGCAGGGGTGTTGCCGTCAGTCCGGCGTCCGGTGCATCGGAGGTGAGGCAGGTTCCAGTCCATCGGTATGCAATGCCCGGCTGCATGTCCCTGGCGGGAAGGCGGACCGACCAGGTGCGCCCGCCTTTTGTCTGGGCGACGGCGGCGGCCGCCGGGAGGATGCCCGGCCGCTTCGTCATCCAGATGACCCGTTCCCCGGTTGGGGTCAGGGTGACGGGAAGTTCCGTGACCTCACCTTCCATGGGCACTAGCAGGACCCGGTCGAAGCCCGCATCAGCCGGGAGTCCGTCCAACTTCATCCGCACATAGGCGCTGGTGTGCTTGAGGACGATGAGCGTGTCTCCGCCTTCGGTGATCGTCGTGTCCGCCCGGAAGGTGTCCTGTGCGAACAGCCCTTCCGCTTCCGCTTCGCCCGTGACGGCCGTCCCGTCCTCGTACCGGACGGGCTCGGTCACCGTGCTTTTCTGCTGCGCCACGCAAGGGAATGCCGTGCAGACGGCGAGCAGAAGAATGGGAAGGATTCTGTTCATGGCGTCATGCTTTGCCTGCAAAGATAAGAAAACTTCGTTTTTGTGTTTTCGGGTGGAATGCGTATTTTTGTGTGTTATGTCACTGGAATCCTTGTTTGAACAATATACGGGGTCGGCGCCTGTTTCCAAGACGGCGCTCACCGGGTCGGCCTCGCATCGGCGGTATTACCGCCTGACGGGGTCCGACGGGCGGACGCTCATCGGCGTGGAAGGTACCGATGCCGACGAGAACCGCGCGTTCCTGACCATCGACCGGCATTTCGCCTCCAAAGGAATCAACGTGCCCAGGGTCGTGGCAGAAGACGGGCTATGCTACTTGCAGGAGGACCTGGGTTCGGCCATCCTGTATGATGTCCTGTCGGCCGGGCGCGCTTCGGGTCAGTATGGACCGGAGGAGGTGGCGCTGCTGCGCAAGACCCTGGCCGCCCTCCCGAAGATCCAGGTCGAGGGCGCCCGCGGCCTGGACTTTTCCGTGTGCTATCCGCAGCCTTCCTTTGACGGCCGGATGGTGGACTTCGACCTGAACTATTTCAAGTATGACTATCTGAAACTCAGCGGTTTGGAGTTCAACGAGGTGCGGCTCCAGGACGATTTCGACCGCCTCCGGACGGACCTTCTGGCCGAGCCTTCCGACACGTTCCTCTCCCGCGATTTCAATGCCCGGAACGTGATGCTGGTCGGTGGCGAACCCTATTTCATCGACTTTCAAGGCGGCCGCCGCGGGCCGGTGTACTACGATGTGGCCTCTTTCCTCTGGCAGGCCCGCGCCCGCTACCCGGAAGCCCTGCGTGAGGAACTGCTCCAGACCTATCTGGAAGCCCTCCGTACCTACGGCCCTGTCGATGAATCCCATTTCCGGGCGCGTCTCCGTCTCTTCGTCCTCTTCCGCCTCCTCCAAGTCCTCGGCTGCTACGGCTACCGCGGTCTCTGGGAAGGCAAAAAGGCCTTCATTGACAGCATCCCCCCGGCGCTGGATCTCCTTCGTTCGCTGTTGCCGTTTGAGAACTATCCCTACCTGAGCGATGTGCTCGCCAAGCTATGTGGGGGCGCCCTTTCTCCGGAGGGGGTATTCCTTCCCAAACCCTTCGCAATCGGAGATTGCTCCGTCCCTCCCACGGCAAGCCGTGGGCCCCTCCCTCTAATGCGGCCGAGGGTGGCCACAGGTTTGGGCAGGAACACCCCCTCCTGCGGGTCGCCCCTGACGGTTACGGTGTACAGCTTTTCTTTCAAGAAGGGAATTCCTGAGGATACGTCCGGGAACGGGGGAGGGTATGTGTTCGACTGCAGATCGGTCCATAATCCCGGAAAGTACGAACGGTTCAAGCAGTTGACCGGTTTGGATGCGCCCGTGATCGAGTTCCTGGAGCAGGACGGAGAGATTCTCCGCTTCCTGGACCATGTCTATGCCCTTGTCGACGCTCATGTGGAGCGTTTCATTTCGCGCGGTTTCACCCATCTGCAGGTCAGCTTCGGCTGCACCGGCGGCCAGCACCGCTCCGCCTACAGCGCCCAGCATCTCGCGGAACATCTCGTCGCGAAATATCCGGTAAAAGTTCATCTCATCCATCGCGAGCGAGGCATAGAACGCTGGTTGCCTGAAGAATGCGTCGAATGTAAGTGATTGACAGTGATTGACTTAATGATAATTGAGTGTGTGAAACGGAGCACTCATTATTGCATAAGAATTTGATAATAAACAAGTTCCATTCGACGGCCGTCAGACGATGAAAGCGATGATCTTTGCCGCGGGGCTGGGGACCCGCCTGAAGCCCTTGACTGACACGATGCCGAAAGCGCTCGTGCCCGTGTGCGGACAACCGTTGTTATATCACGTCATCACCAAACTCGTCGCGGCGGGCTATGACGACCTCGTGGTGAACGTCCATCATTTTCCCGATCAGATCATTCATTATCTTCATTCCCACGATTTCGGCGCCCGCATTGCCGTCTCCGACGAAAGGGACTTCCTGCGGGAGACGGGCGGAGGTGTCCGGTTTGCGAGGCCGCTGCTGACAGATTTCTCGACTTCGCCTTCGGCTTCGCTCGAAATGACAAAGGGAGATTCCTTCGCTTCGCCCGGAATGACAGAAGAACCTTTCCTGGTCCATAACGTGGACATTGTCAGTAACTTGGATTTGGGGTGGCTGCGGGAGCAGCATCGGGAGGGGGCGCTGGCGACGGTGGTGGTCAGCGAGCGGAAGACGCAGCGGTATCTTCTGTTCGATGAAGAGGGGAGATTGAGAGGCTGGACCAATGTGGCGACGGGGGAGGTGCGGAGCCCGTTCCCCGACATCGACCCGGACCGGTGCCGCAAGCTTGCTTTCGCGGGTATCCATCTGATGTCGCCCGCCATCTTCGAGGCCTTTGAAAGGCTCGGCATGGGCGACCGTTTTTCCATCATCGACTTCTACCTCAAAGCCTGCGCCGATTATCCGATCTACGCCGCCGTCCCCCCGGACTTCGCCCTGGTGGACGTAGGCAAGTTCGCCACCCTCCACGAAGCCGAAGCCACCTGCGCCGCCATCATAAACCATTAAAAATCAGCCTTATAAACGAATAGAGGTGCACCGCCGTGTGCACCTCTAAGAATCTGATTCGTTGTAGTTCAGTCAATTCTGATTTCCTTCGCCCGCATCCGATTCGACAGCGGCCAGCTCGTCGGCGGGAGGGATACGGTCGATGTTGCCCCAGGGGTTCTCAATCTTGATGCGGGAGAAAGCCCAGAGGCAGGCGGCGAGGATGACGCAGCTGAGCAGGAAGACGATCGTGTAGTTCTGTTTGCCCATGATGTCGATCCAGTATTCGTAGTCCTTCAGGCTTTCGATGTTGGACAGGATGACGGCGGAACCGTTGTTCACGAAGTGGATGATCATGGTCAGGAGCAGGGAGCCGGTCTTGTAGTAGACGTAGCCCATCACGAGGCCGATCAGGAAGGCGTTCAGGGCCTGCCAGGGGTTCGCGTGGATGACGGCGAAGAACAGGGCGGAGATAACGATGGCCCAGCCGGGCTTCATCTTCGTCAGCAGGCCGCGGAGCACCATGCCCCGGCACAGCCATTCCTCGAAGATCGGCGCGAAGATGGCCACCACCAGGAAGGAGGACCAGAACGGACCGCCGGTCATCTGCTTCATCAGTTCGGTGAACATCTCGTAGAACTCGGACAGGACATCCGACTTGTTCGTCAGCTGCATGTTCCAGTAGTTGGGAAGGTCGAAGACGAACATCGAGGCGAAAGTCATCACGACGGTGATGAGAATCATCAGTGCCAGGCCGTACGGCTGGAAGTGCTTGTTGTCCAGAACATAACCGGGGTCGAAGACCATGTTCCTGCGGCTCTGGTTCGCCGCATAGACCATGGCGGGGAGGAACTGGACGGGATAGAGGACGATCTGCCCGTAGTCCATGATGGCCTGCCGGGACATGAACGCGCCCATGATGAGCGTCAGGATGGTTCCAAGCAGCGCGCCGAGCAGATACCAGCCGATGAAGCCGAACATCCCCTTGATGCCGGGCACGTACCAGGCGTGTCCGGAGTAGAGGTCATAATTCTTGACCTTCCGTGCGGAGAAACCCATATCAGTACAGCGGGCTGGGATAGACACCTTCCGCCACGAGGGACGCGAACTTGGCGACGACGCCCGGGCGGTCTTCCTTGAAGGTGACGCCGAACCAGTGGGACGGGGTGGAGATCACCTCGCAGGAGCCCTGTCCGGACTTGATGATGCAGTCGACGGCGAAGGGGATGTAGAATTCCTTCTTGGGCTCGTTGAGGTTGACCTCGAGGAACTGCTCGAAAATGCCCTCGCTCAGGGCGAAGTAATCCGGGGTGAAGCCCCACATGTTCATGGAACACAGCGCCTTGGCGTCCAGGACGAGGTGCTTTTCACCGGTGACGGAGTTGTCTCCGTAGACGACGCCGTCGGCTTCCTTGCCGATTTCCAGGTGCTCGGTGATGTCGGTGAGATTGCCGGACTTGTCATACGAGCAGATGCCGCGGGAAACGGTGCCGTTCTCGGAGAGCGTGTTGTCCAGTTCGAAACCGATGATGCAGTACTGACCCTTTGTGTCCGCATGGGCGCGGCACCAGTCGGCGAGGATGCGGAAGGACTCCTTGCCATAGAAGTCGTCGCCGTTGATGACGGCGAAAGGCTCGTGGATGACGTCCTTGGCCATCAGCACGGCGTGGGCGGTGCCCCAGGGCTTCACGCGTTCGGGATTCAGGGGGAAGCGGGCGGGAATCTTGTCCAGCTCCTGGGTGACGAAGACGAACTCGAGGGGCTCGCCGTCAACGGTCTTGACTCCGGCGTACTTTTCGTGTACGGCCTTTTCCATGTCGGCCTTGAAGAATTCGCGGACGATGTAGACGACCTTGCCGAATCCGGCTTCCACGGCGTCGTGGATGGAATAGTCGATGATGGTTTCTCCGTGGGGACCGAGGCCGTCCATCTGCTTGAGTCCGCCGTAGCGGCTGCCCA
>JAEEGJ010021496.1_pt1 | contig 13872 bp, 4 predicted proteins | sample 8958761 | NCBI WGS metagenome assembly JAEEGJ01 (sample SAMN16246546, study PRJNA631951) | gut metagenome | biome: gut microbiome; feature: rumen; material: RS-attached | host: Bos | place: Iran: Karaj | collected 2018-10 | reverse complement strand
AACTTGGTTGTATTGCATTGATAACAATAATGGACTGCGTATAGGAAGTGGAAACACAAATTATAATACCTTTAAAATCCAAAACGATTATATTTACAACATAAGTAGAGAAAGATACATTGGTATCTATAATTCTCAAGACTGGAGAAGCTACACTTCTATCAATAACAACATTAAGAATCAAACCTTCGCTTTCTACAAGAAAGTGACTGGCGGCACTGTTCCTCCGAGCATCACTGCCGCTAATGTAGACATTGCCTACAATGCCACTTCCGGCTCCATCGCCTACACCATCAACAACGAACCCGACCCAGTTGGTACGCTTACCGCCGCCGTCACAGATGGCAACTGGCTCACTCTTGGCCAAGGCACTACCAGCCCGATTGCATTCACCTGCACAGCCAATGAAAACACAACCGCACGCACGGCTACGGTCACCCTTACCTATACTTACGACACCGACCAAACCGTCACCGCAAACGTGACCGTCACCCAAGCCGCAGTTCCTGTATCTTACACTACCATTCCTGACTTGTTTGCTGCCGCTACAAGCACTGAGACACCCGTTTATGTTACCTTCAACAACTGGGTGGTTTCAGGCGTTTCCACCAATGGAAAGAACGTGTTTGTCACCGATAACAACGGTAACGGCTTTGTGATTTTTGACAATAATGGAGGCTTGGGAGATACCTATACTGCAGGTGACGTCCTCGCTGGTACAGCTGTTTCTTGCAGCTTGAAGAAGTACAACGGTTTTGCAGAGCTTCTCAATGTGAATGCTACAGATCTTACCATTACTGCTGGCGGCACAGTCATTGTAGCCAATGTCGCCATGGCTGACCTTGCTGGGGTCAACACTGGTGCTTTGGTGCATTACGACAACTTGACTTGCAGCGTTGACAATAACAAGTATTATCTCTCTGACGGCACCACTACCATACAGGTTTATAATACGCTCTATGCTTTTGAGGCTCTTGTAGCTGGCAAAACCTACAACATCACTGGTGTGTACCAGCAATACAACAGCACCAAGGAGATTCTGCCTCGCAGTGCTGCCGATATTGAGGAAGTCGTTGCTCCCGCCGAGCCTTCCGTCACCGTCACTCCCAACGTTATCACTGCTCTCGCCGAAGGTACCTCTGGGACCCTTGCGATTACCTACGAAAACATCCCTGACTTGATCAGTTTCGATTACTATTTCTGCGATGCCAATGGCGGCGAACTTGAAGATACCGATCCTAACTATCCCGATTGGATTGATGCGGAAATCCAAGAAGAAAATGATGTTTATTCCGTGGTATACACCATCAACGCTAACGAAGGCGATGCCCGCACGGCTTACTTCAAGGTTTATACGACTGATACGCCTGGAAACGAAGAAGTTTATGCCATTGTCACCGTCAATCAAGCCGCTTATGTGGTTCCTTCTACTGACTATGCCGAACTGCCTTTCGCATTCGACGGCGGTCGTGCCGACATCGAAAACACCGATGGTCTGACTCAGAATGGTCTCGGCTCCGACTTCAACAACTCACCCAAACTGAAGTTTAACGATACTGACGACTGGATGATTCTTCACTTCAACGAAGAACCTGGCCTGTTTTCATTCGTTATCCGGGGAACGGGTAGCCAATTCTCTGGTACTTTCACAGTAGAAACATCTGTTGATGGCGTGGATTATGAAACCCTTGCCACATATACTGAACTTGGTGACGCTGAAACCATGACATTTGACGATTTGGATGCCGATGTAAGATATATCAGATGGTACTTCACGGAAAAAGTAACCGGCTGCAATGTGGGTATCGGCGACATCCATCTCTATGATTTAGGCGGCGGCCCTGCTCCTGTGGCTTCCATCACTGTCGCCCCCGCCACACTCAATTTGGATGCCCAACAACATTATATTAATTATCTGAACCTCACATACGAAAACATCGAAGTTGAAAACACTCAAAGCTTCACTGTGCATTACTGTAATGCCCAAGGCGAAGAAATTGAACTCGTGCAAGGAGAGACTTGGATGATTGCGGATGTAGTCAAGCCAAATGATATTTATCAAGTACTCTGTACCATTATGGCCAACGAAGGCGATGCCCGCACAGCCTACTTCAAGGTGTCTGCCCAGGATGCAAATGACAACACGGTCTATTCCAACCTCGTCACCGTCAATCAGGCCGCTCCGTTCACTGGTCCCACCTACACCTTGGCCACCTCTGTTGAGCCTGGTCGCCACTACATCATTGTCGGCTTTAATGGTGGTAATGCCTACGCCATGGGCGAACAGAACAACAACAATCGCGCCGCTGTTTCGATAAATGTTGTAGATGGTGTGGCTCAAGTGGCCAGTGAGGATGTCGTTGAGTTCGTCGTCAACACCGTTGGATTTACTGATGAAGTAGATCCTTATACTGGTGGACAATCTGGTTGGGGAATGGCAGTATACCCTGGATATTGGCAATATACCATTTATGACCCCGATACCCTAGGTTATCTTTATGCAGCAAGCAGCTTTAACAACTATTTGAGGACGGAAACCCATCTGGATGCCGATGACAATGGAGTATGGAGCATCGAAATTTATAATGAAACAATTAATGAGATAGAGTATGAGAATGTTGCCCACATTGTGGCTTTTGGTAATAACACTAGAAAGTTGATGCGCTTCAATAGCGCCAGTGGCGTCTTCTCCTGCTATGGCGATGGGAATAACCAAAAGGATGTTTACCTTTATGTGAAGGATGAGGACGAGCCTCAATACGACTTCTATAAGGACATTACTGGCTACGGCACGAGTAATGGCGGTTACTGCCTGGTGGCTACGCCTACTACCGAAAGTGCCAATCCCAATATGGTGGGCATGATTACCGATGATGGCACCAATCCTGAAAACTTCTCATACGATCTCTACAGCTTTGATTTTACTCAAGAGCTGGAATGGCTCAACTACAGAGCTGGTGCTTTCAACTTGTTGAACGGACAAGGTTATCTCTATGCCAACCAAAGCAATGTGACATTGCATTTCCAAGGTGCTTCATACGCATCTAAGACTGTCAGTCTCTCGTTTGAAAACACCAATTATGATTGGAACGGTTGGAACCTTATTGGTAATCCCCTTTCGGACGTTGCATGGGTTGGTACAAGCAACTTCTATGTTATGAATACTGATGGAACTGAAGTGGAGCTTGCTGAGCGTTCTTATGTGAATCCAATGGAAGGCATTTTTGTCAAGGCTAGCGCTGCAAATCAAAGCATTTACTTTACCAATGACTTTTGGTACTACGAAGAGCCTGGTGGAGAGTTTGCCTTCAGAGTGAGTGGTGAAAACGGCAGCGACGTGGCTCGTGTGTGTTTCGGCGAAGGCCAAGGCCTTGAGAAGTTCCAACTCAACCCGAACCACACCAAGGTCTACTTCCAGCAAGGCAGCAAAGACTACGCCGTGGTGCGCAGCGCCAACGAAGGTGAGATGCCCGTCAGCTTCAAGGCTGAAGAAAACGGCACCTATACCTTTAGCGTCAACACCGAGAGTGTGGAGATGAACTACCTGCACCTTATTGATAATATGACCGGTGACGATGTCGACCTGCTTGCCAACCCGAGTTACACCTTCGAGGCCAAGACGACGGACTACACCAGCCGCTTCAAACTCGTCTTCAGTGCGAACAACAGCATCAACGAGAACGCCAACGAAACCTTCGCTTTCTTCAACGGCAGCGAGTGGTGCATCAGCAACGTCGGTGAGGCCACCCTGCAAGTGGTCGACGTGACAGGCCGTATCGTCAGCAGCAAGACTGTCAACGGCAACGCCACCCTCACGACCGACAACCTCAGCGCAGGCGTGTACGTCATGCGCCTCGTGAACGGAAACAACGTGAAGATGCAAAAGGTGGTTGTGAAATAAGAAAAGCTATAAGCCGTAAGCTGTAAGCAACGATGCAGCGAGCTTACAGCTTACGGCTTACAGCTTAAAGCTGACCGAACAACGAAATTTAAATTAGAAACAAACTATAAAACACAAAAACGAAATGAAGAAATTAGCACTGACAATCGCAATCGTCCTTGGACTGAGCATGACAACCTTTGCTGACCCGAATGGTGGCGGCTTGTTCAATCGTGGTGAGGGCATGGGAAATGAAGGCAATCGTGACGTCGTCACACCTCTGCTGCCCATGAGTCATAATCTTGGTGACAACCAGAATGCTGACTCTCCTATTGGCAGCGGCATCGTCCTGCTGTCCGTTTTAGGCGGCGCTTACCTCGTTGGCAAGAAACGTCGCGAGGAATAATCTCGGAGATTTTGCAACAAACGAAGCCGATGGCCTCTGCCGTCGGCTTTGTTTGTTTGCCCATTTAGTAAATATATTTACAGTCCATAGCTTTACTTTTTGTATCTTTGCAACTCAAACTTAAAAAGATAAACAAAATGAACTTTACACCAACGAAATACCAGCTGCAAACTGTGGCAACAGGCCGCGTTTTCAGCGACGAAGGCTGGACTTTGGACGACCGCCAGTGCGACAAGCCGAGCATGGTGCGCCCGATTTACGAAAAGAAACAACTCACCGTCAGGGAAGGAAAGGACCTGGGCCTTTACCGCTATGCCGATTGGCTTCCCATCAAGACGATGCTTAGCAATCCGTCGGAACCGATTACCTATAAGAGCAAGAAACTGGCAAAACGGTTGGGCCTGAACAACTTGTACATCACCTTCAACGGCTGGTGGCCCGAGCGCGGAGCCCGCATGACGACTTGTTCTTTCAAGGAGATGGAAGCCTATTCGGTTTGTGCCCGTCTGGGTGAGGAACTGAAAGATAAGGTGTTGGTGGTGGCCTCTGCAGGCAACACGGCTCGCGCCTTCGCCAAGGTCTGCTCCGACAATGGCATCAAGCTGCTGCTCTGTGTTCCGCAGGACAACATCAAGGCCTTGTGGTTCGACAAACCACTTAATTCTTGCGTGAAGCTCATCACCACCGAGTCAGGCAGCGACTATTTCGACGCTATCAACCTGTCGAATGTGGTCTGTGAGTTGGACGGTTACCTTGCCGAAGGCGGCGCGAAGAACATCGCCCGCCGCGATGGCATGGGTACCACGATGATGTCGGCCACAACCTTCATCGGTCGTTCGCCCGACTTTTATTTCCAGGCCGTGGGCAGCGGCACAGGTGCCATCGCCGCTTGGGAAGCCAACCTGCGCTTCATCGGCGACGGTCGCTTCGGCACCAACAAAGCCCGCCTGATGGTCTCGCAAAACAAGCCTTTTGTCCCGATGTACGACGCATGGCGCGCCGACTCACGCGCCCTCTTACCTTACGATGCCGACCAAGCCCGCAAGGACGCGGCTGAAATCTGTGCTCCTGTGCTTTCCAACCGCAAGCCGCCTTACGGCCTTGCCGGAGGTCTTTACGATGCGCTGAAAGACACCAACGGCGACATTCTCGCTGTCAGCAACGACGAAGCCAATGCTGCCAAGGCGCTCTTTGAGGAAACCGAGGGCATCGACATCTACCATGCCGCTGCGGTGGCCGCCGCCTCGTTGCAGCAGGCGGTAGGGAAGGGAACCGTAAAACCTGACGATGTGGTGATGCTCAACATCACGGGCGGCGGCGAGAAGCGTTTCCACGCCGAGCATGAGCTGCATCACCTCTACCCGAGCCATGTCTTCGGGATTGGGTTTACTAAAGGGGAAGTTAAAGACGTTTTAGGTCGAATGTGATTATATTCAAGTTTCGCACATCCCGATGGGATGTAAGAGATTGATTATAGCTGTTTTACCGAACGTAATTCCCTACGGGAATCAGAATAATCCCGTAGGGATTTTCGTTCGGTCGAAAACAAAATGGTATTTTTCCATCATCCCAGAGGGATGAACCATAAGCTTGCGAAATTGAATTATTGTTTTATTAACAAACGTCTGACAATACTGCTTTGGCTTTCAGCCATTATGAAATACATCCCACTCTTCAATTGACTGATATTCACGATTGATTGTTTCTCCTTGATAGGTACAATCATCACAGCTCTTCCTTGAAAGTCGATAACCTTTATTTCTTGCAATCCTTCCGCTGCAATCGTCACAAAGTCAGTGGCAGGATTAGGAAACACGCTGATTTTCAATGCATTGTTTTCATCGGTCTGTGTAATGTCAAGTGGTGTTACCCAGAAGGTCACCATAGCCGTGTTGCAATTGCAAGGGATGGTCATCAAGATATCCAACCAAGCCACTGTCCCAGGCTCAACTTCGGGTCGCAAAGTGGCATAGGTAGTCACCTCGACGGTCTCGTCGGGCTGGGTAGAAAACGTCATACCGCATACGCCGTTCACATAGCAACTGAAGTCGGTGAAGAACTCATCGGACGGGTGCGCTGTGATGTCGACAGGGTCGTAGCCCGTGTTGTGTACGAGGTAATGGAAGATGGCCTGGGTGCCGGGATACATGGCTGTGTCGCCCGTGACAGGCTCCGCTATGAAGTCGTATTGCTGCACCATGTCAATTTCCACGTCGTCGATAGAGAGGTAGTCGTCTTGCTGTCCAACAGCGTGAATGCCAATGTATTCGCAACCTAAAGGGATGGCCTCGACGTAGTTGCTGAACCGCTCGTACTTGTTGCTGTTGACTAGGGCCTCAAGCAGTAGCGTGTGCATGTTGTCGGCATCGGGAGCGGTGCCAGCCCAAAACTCCAAAGTGACCGCGCCGTCGCTGATGGCCCAGCAGCTGAAGCGGTAGCGCATCTCCTCGATGAGATATATGGGCATGAACATCCACGCTTCGCCGCCGTCGCTATAGACGTACCAGTTGCCTGTATGGGGTTTGCGGTTGTGGTCGCTTTCAAGGTAGCCGCAAAGCCACGACTGGTCGTCGCAGTTCCAGCCGACAGGGACTTCATTTTCATGGTTGCCGTATTCAAAGCTTTCGGTGAGGATGTTGCCAGCGAACGAAATGGTCGTCGCAAGGCAAGCCAGAAGGGTAAGGAGGATTCTCTTCATCTTGTTGACAGTTATATGCGGCAAAAATACATTTTTTTTCGATTCAAAAAAGACGAAAAAAAACCTCGCCGTAATCATTGCTACGGCAAGGCTTTTCTGCTGATAATACGCAAAGATTATCTTACGACGATCTTTTGCGTTCTGGCGACGTCGCCGTCAATCAAACGCAGGACATACACGCCCGCAGGGAAGTTGATAGTTGACAGTTGACAGTTGGCAGTTGAAAGTTCTTTAGCATAGCATTGGCGACCAAGGACATCAATCACCTGCAACATGCCCTCGCCGTTGACGATGATGTTGCCGTCGCTGAAGAAGGCGAAGTTGTCTTCCGTGGCGTTGCCTGTGGCAAACACCAGCTTGAAGCGGCTGGCATAGTCGGTCGTCTTGGCGGTGAAGGTGTAGCTCGGCGTCTGGAGCAGGTCGACATCGGCACCCGTCATGTTGTCAATGAGGTGCAGATAAGCCATCTCCACGTTTTCAGGATTGACGCTGATTGTGTAGTTGCCGTTTTCGTTGGCCTTGAGGTTGAGCGGGAACTCGCCTTGGCCTTCCGAGGTAACGATGGCGTAGTCCTTGCCGTCCTGCGGGATGTAGAGCTTGGTGTTGTCCTCGTGGAGCGAGAGCTTGCCGAGGGTCTGTCCGCCGTCGAAGCGGACGATGGCGTTGGCGATGGCATCGCCACGGTTACGGCTGAGGTTGACGTTGAGCATAGGCGTTGGGCTCTTTTCACCGCCCTTGCTATTGTCGACTTGTGTAAAAGTAGCCGTTTGGCTATCCTCGGTAGCTTGCACAAACACGCCTTCCATGGCAGCCACGGTATTATTTTCAGCCACTTGCGCCGAAAGTGCCGAGCCGCTTTCGTTCATTCTGTAGAAAGGCATGTCAAGTGTAGCTGCAGTGTTAAAGGAGTTACCGATGAGGTTCCAGCCCGACAAACGATGGCCTTCTACATTCGTGAGCGTCACTTTCCCGTCGCCGTTGTAGGGCATGCCCGTGAAGAAGAGCATGACATCTTCGGCGTTGGCATAAAGGTAGCCTTGCCCGCTCACCAAAGCATTGAAGGGGTTTTCGCTGTCGTTAAGGTGAACCTTATGGTTCTCCCATTCCATGCCAGCGCTTTGGTTGAAGCGGTAGAGGTCGTAGTTGGCGGGCGTTGCGGTGTTGATGAGGTTGTCCACGTTCTCGACACTGGTTGCGTCAGCCAGCGGCGAAGCAATCAGATACCAGCCGTTGCCTTCGCCCCATGCAGCGATTTCCTTGGTGAAAGTCTGAAACACTTTGCCGTTCAAGCTCACGGTAGCCTCTGTCGTCCCAGAGGTAAGAGTCATGTCGCCGCTAAAGTTGCTAGGATTCATGCTGGAGCTGAGGCGGACGAAGACGTTGGCGTTGAGGCTGCCGTAGGAAGGCGTCAGGGTCAGGGTGCTGTTATAGGTTCCGCCACTTGCGGTGCTGACCTCATAGCCAGTAGGGGCAGTGACGGTCAGGTCGGCCTGCAAGTTGCGGCCGATGACGGTGACGCTCTGCGGCTCGGAGGCAGAGACACCCGCGACAGCGTTGAAGCCGTTCAAGTTGGTGGGCGACACGGAGAGATAACCCTCGGGGATGGGCACTTCCTTGGTGAGTACTACTTGGTTCTTTGATTGTAGAAGCTTTCCCGCAGTGCTCATAGAGGCTGGGTTATAATTTGTGGCATCATATAATACGTCCTCGTTGTACTTGTATATCGCGGTGTTGCTGCTGGTGGAGTAGGAGTAGAACTCTGGCGAGTAGGTGGTGGCTACAAAGGTTCCCGTGTTATCGTCAACGGTGAGGAGCAGGTTGCTCGTGCCATCATACTCAAACGGGGTGTCCAGGGTGATGGTCGTCCAGCCCGAGGTGGCAAAGGTCACGTGACCCCAGAACACACGATCGCTAGTGCTCTGCGACACCCAGTCGGTTCCGCCGGTGAAGGAGTCCTTTGTGGTGTGCGACATGTAGATGTCAATCTTCCTGTTGGCCGACTTGGAGTTGGACACCTTGAAGGCAATCTTGGTGATGGTGCCAGCGCCATCCATTTCAGAAGAGTTGTAAATCTGTTGTGTTAGTGTATAACGATAACGGGAGTTTGTCGGTAAATAATTTGAAGAACTGCTGCCGCTTCCAATGGGCACATTGTTGGTCATCACTTCGTTGAAGACGGCACTCACGGTGACTGGATAGTTAGGCATGGTAAAGCTGTTGTCGGTTATGGTGACGGTAGTGTTCGCGTCGCCGGTCTTATAAACCACCCAACTGTCAAAAACATAACCTGTGGCGGGTATAGCCGTCAGGTTGATGGTTGTTCCTTGCAGGGCGCAGGTCGGGTCAGCACTGATGGTGCCGTTCGTCACAGGAACCAGCGTGACATTGAGACCCGTGATGAAGGTGGCGGTCACCGTCACGGCGCTTTCGGGCATGGTGAACTGGTTGTTCGTCACGACGATATTCTGGTTATTGGCATCGGTCACGGTCCAACCAGAGAAGCAATAGCCTATTTCGGGCGTGGCCGTCAATGTCACAATGGCGTTGGCATAAGCTTGCGAAGGCACGCTGATAGTGCCGTGCTGGGGCTGGACGCAAGTGATGTTGTATTGTGTGCCTTCCACGACGTTGATGTAACCGGTATAAGTCATTTTATTATATCCAAACACGCAGAGGGTGAGTTCAGTGCCGACGGTTAAGTTACCGCTGACATTGACTGTGGCGACGCCGTTGTTTACAGTAGCTTTACCTAAAATGTTATGGTTGGCGTCAGTGATGGTGGCAACAGCACCATTGCCGTTGCTGACATTAACCGTGTAGGCACCGCCCCCAGGAGTAATGGTGCCGGCATGAGTTATGGTCATGGACTGCGGGGTCTTGGTGCGAAGCATCAAAGTTGGGTCACCATAGTGAACCCAGGCTTGGTATGTACCTACCGCCATTTCATCATACGCGGGGGAATAGTGGTCGAAGATGGCAAACAGGCTATTGATGGCAGTACCGCCAGAAGTGTGCTTGATGTTGTTGTTATAGCTCTCCACAAGGATGTCCACAAACTCGTCTTGAGCCCACATGGGCGGAATCCAAGACTGCTTGATGTAGGAAAACATGCCGCCGATAGCACCCGTGGGATTGTTATTGTTGGTGGCGTTCATCCAAGCTTCGGCGAAGCAGTCGCTATCATGGTCGTACTTACCAACGAAGCAGGCCACGGAGAAGATAAAGGGCAGCTTGTTCTCGTTGGTCAAGGCATTGACATGGGAATTCATGTAATTATGAGACTGCCATCCTGTTTCCTCACCATGGTTGCAGTAGTTGATGATACCGACACCGCTATTAATATGGTCGCTGATGGTTCCCGTCGTTGATTCAGGGAATCCACTCACGTTGTAATAATCCTGATATACCGTTGAATAACCATAATTCAAGAGGTCTGTGCGGAGGTTCTCAATGTGTTGGTAGTCAATCTCGTCATAGTGTCCGTCGGGTTTTGAGGTGGTACTAATTCCCAAGCCATTTTGGCACCAAGTGGCCGCAGGGGTCAAGTCGCGCTCGTAAGTGATGACACGGTTGCATTGGGTGGCCACGCGGGCTGCAGTGCTGGCAGAGAAACGGCCGATGATGACATCGTTATAGATGTCGTTACCCACAATCTGGCCGTATGGGTTGTCGCCTTTTCCGGAATAACTGGAACCGCCACCTGTATATGTGTAACCCGGAATCTGGGCCACGTCACCAACTAATAGCACATGAGTCAGGTTGTTGTTGGCGTTGTACTGGCTTTGGATATAGCTCTGGATAGCTGAATAAGTGCTACCCGCCGTGCTGGTGCCCACGATGGTGGTGTTGATGCCACGGGTCTTCTTCCAGTTGACGAAATCGGCCATCGCGCTAATGAAGCTGTCGTAGCAGATGATGAGCAGGTCGCCTTCCTCATCCAACGGGGTGTATTTGGCCATGCCCGCCTCGTAGTTGATGAAGTGACGCTGATAGACGCTCTTGAAGTCGGAGTCCATCTTAACGGTGTTGCTCTTGCGGGCCGGCATGGTGTTCTTGCCGTTGTCGTCCACCTTGTACATTTCCACGGTCATGTTGTAATACACGCGGAGAGTCTTGGCGACAGGGTTGTAGGCAAAGGGATAGACCGCCATGTTCTGTCCACGGAAGTCGCGGATGATGTAAGGCTCGTATAAGTCAAGATTGCTGCTTGGGAAGAAAGCATCCTGGCTGTAACACTCGCCGTAGGTGTAAGGCACGGTCTCCGGGTCGATGGTACGGGGGAAGTCGCCCTTCGAAGGGGCCACTTCGATGTTCTCGAAGTCCATGTACTGGGCGTCGAGGACGCGAGCGTTCATACGGGCTTGGTCGCCAATCATTACCGGGATACCGGTCATGGGCACGTTAGGCTCACCGGCTTGGGCCGTGCTGAGCGACTTGGGAACAGTAATAACGTTAGCCTCACCTTGGGGAGTGGTCACGGTGGTGGTGTAGAAACCAGGCACCTGCACGTTGACCTTGATACTGTTCTCGGTTGAGGAAATCAGCCGGGTCTGGAAAGCCTCGGGACTGTTGCTAATAATGCTTGTCCACTGTGGGCTAGTAGTCTGGCTTCTTTGTTGCGCCATGACGCTGACACCGATAATCAACGTAATCGCAATGAGGGAAAGTTTCTTCATTATTAAGTTGGATGAATTAAGTTAATGATGGAGCCAATAATCGTAAATTCTTATATGATAAATATTTAAATGAAAGTTTATGATAAATTTAAGCGTACAAAAATAAACATTTTTTTTGATAAGTAACTATTTAAATACGAAGTGTTCAAAATTAACTACAATATCTTTTGACTTCGGGACTTTTTTCAGCTGTTAGCTAATAGTTATAAAGCGCCTTATTCCTTCTGATTCCTTTCCTTGACAATTTCCTCCTGCTTATCCTTCGGCGTCGGCATGTACTGATGGAACTCCATCGAGTAGTTGGCGCGACCCGAGGTGAGGTTGCGCAAGGCGGTGGCATAGCCGAACATCTCCATCAAGGGGACGAAGGCATCCAGCTTCTGCGAACCCTTGCGGAAACGACGCATGGCCTCGATGCGACCACGACGCTTGTTGACGTCGCCCGTAACATTGCCGATATAGTCGTCAGGCGTGTTGATCTCCACCTTCATCACAGGCTCGAGCAGAACGGGGCTAGCTTTCATGAAGGCCTGCTTGAAACACATCTGGGCGCAGAGTTGGAAGGCCATGTCGCTGGAGTCGACGGGGTGCGAACTGCCATCGACAAGGACGCATTTCACATCCACCACGGGATAGCCCGCGAAAGGACCTTTGTTCATGGCCGCCGCCAAACCCTTCTGCACCGAAGGGATGTATTCCTTCGGAATCACGCCGCCTTTTGTGATGTCGACGAACTCGAAGCCGCCGCCAGGGTTCGGCTCGAAACGAATGACAGTGTGGGCAAACTGGCCCTTGCCGCCGGTCTGCTTCACATAACGGTAATTGCACTCGAAAGGCGCGGTGATGGTCTCGCGGAACGACACCGAAGGCGCGCCCACCGTGACCGGCACCTTGAACTCTTCCTTCAGGCGGTCGACGATGATCTCCAGATGCAACTCACCCATGCCCGCGATAATCGTCTCTTCCGTCTCTTCGTCGAAGTGGGCGTGGAACGACGGGTCTTCGTTGCAGAGCTTAGCCAAGGCCTCGCTCAGCTTGCTGCGGTTCTTCTTGTCGTCGAGGTTGACCTTCATCTCGATAACCGCAGGCGGTATATTGATGGACTCCAGCAAAATCGGTTGGCTGTCGTCGCAGAGCGTGTCACCCGTCTTGGTGTATTTCATACCCACGAGAGCCACGATTTCGCCAGCACCGGCCTCACTGATTTCCTCACGTTCCTTCGCCTTGATGCGGAAGACACGCCCCACGCGCTCGCTCTTCAGTTTGTTGGTATTGTAGACGCTCATGCCGTTCACCAATTTACCGCTGAAGATACGGATGAAGGTCTGCTGGCCCACATACGGGTCGTTGATGAGCTTGAAGGCCAAGGCCGAGAAAGGCTCATTTTCAGAGGGGTTGCGGCGATAGGTCTTCTCCTCGTTGGCGGGGTCGTGTGCAATGACGGCACCGAGGTCGTTGGGCGAAGGCAGGTAATCCACGATAGCGTCCAAAAGGAGCTGGATACCTTTATTCTTATAGGCCGCACCACAAAGCACCGGCACCATCATCAGTTTGATGGTGGCTTGACGGATGGCCGACATCAGCTTGTCGGTGGGGATTTCGGCATCTTCCAGATAAAGCTCGGCGATTTCATCGTCGAGGTCGGCCACCTTTTCGATGAGGTTACGGCGGGCTTCCTGGGCTTGCTCCATCATGTGTTCCGGAATCGGGCCGACGATGCGTTCTTTCTCGATGAAGCGCACCGAGTTCATCTGTACCAGGTCGACCATACCCTCAAAGGTAGTCTCTGCTCCGATAGGGAGATGCAGTGGCACAGCATTGGCACCCAAGTATTTATGCATCTGGTTGACCACCTCTTGGAAGTCGGCGCCCGTGCGGTCCATCTTGTTGACAAAGGCGATGCGGGGCACGCGGTATTTGTCGGCCTGGTTCCACACCGTCTCCGATTGCGGCTCCACGCCACCCACAGCACAAAACACCGCCACCATGCCGTCGATGACACGCAGCGAGCGTTCCACCTCGACGGTGAAGTCGACGTGACCGGGAGTATCGATAAGGTTGATCTGATAGCCGTTCCAATGGGCGGTGATGGCTGCCGAAGCGATGGTGATGCCGCGCTCCTGCTCTTGTTTCATAAAGTCCATGGTGGCTTGTCCATCATGCGTTTCACCCACCTTACGGTTGACGCCCGTGAAGAACAGGATGCGTTCCG
>JAEEGJ010021494.1_pt1 | contig 13872 bp, 14 predicted proteins | sample 8958761 | NCBI WGS metagenome assembly JAEEGJ01 (sample SAMN16246546, study PRJNA631951) | gut metagenome | biome: gut microbiome; feature: rumen; material: RS-attached | host: Bos | place: Iran: Karaj | collected 2018-10 | reverse complement strand
TGAACAGAAAACGATTCGTGTCGAACAGATCACGAACGCGGCGGCGGAGCTGTATGTGGAAATCGGCTACGACAAGATCACATTTTCGGAAATCGGACGAAAGCTGAATTTTACGCGCCGCAACCTGTACAACTATTTTCGCTGCAAGGAAGATATTTTCCTGACGCTTCTGCTGCAGGATATCGAAACAATGGTGGACGACGCTGAAAAAACGTTTACCAAAAAAGCAGAAGACCTGGAGGCCTTCTGCTTCGCCTGGGCCGAGATGCTGCTCCGCCATCGGCGGATGCTTTCTTTGCTCGGCATCGTGAACACAGTGATCCTGAAAGGCGCTTCCTCCCGGATGCATAACAGTTTCCGTGTTGAGATGAATCGTTCTTTCAACAGGCTGAAGACGCTGGTGCAGCTCATCTTTCCGCAATTCACCGAGGAACAGGCGTATCAGTTCGTGGAGTGCGAAAACTGCTACGCGATGACCTTGTACCCGGCCAGCCTGGAATATAAAGAATCCCATCATATTGAAATATTCCCCGCCGCCGGTTTCGGCACAAGGGACTTCATGTCCCAATTCGTCCAGTTTTTACGGATACTGCTGAAAGGGCTGCAGGAATGACTTCCCTGTTTTCCCGGAAAACAAATCGGAACGCAACGTAAAGGAACCGGAAGATCAAAAAAGGACTGCCGACGAAGAATGTTCTTCGTACGACAGTCCTTTTCATTTTGTTTCCTATAGAGTTTATGCTCCCACAGACTTTGCCACCTTGAGCCGCACGATGGCGCGCTGGAGCGCGGCCTCGGCTCGTTCGATGTCGATGTCCGTGTGTTTCAGCGGCGCGGAATTGAACTTCTTGATTCGTTCCTCGGCCCGCTGGTATGCTTTTTCCGCACGCAGCACGTCGATCTGGATCGGCGTTTCCGCGCAGGAGGCAAGCACCGTAATCTTGTTTTGCAGGACTTCCATGAAGCCGCCGCCGCACGCAATCAGCTCCTCGCGGCCATCCTCGTGTTTCACGCGCATGGCGCAGGGGATGATGCTGGCGATCATCGGCAGATGGTTCGGCATGACGCCGATCTCGCCGTCTTCTGCCTTGACGGTGAGCATGTGGATGTCCGCCTGATAGACCACCGCGTCCGGGGAGACGACCTCGAGCTTGATCGTCGGCATAGGTTATGCCTCCTCTTTCAGCTTCTCGGCCTTTGCCACAGCCTCGTCAATCGTTCCAACCATGTAGAACGCGTTCTCCGGCATATCGTCGTGACGCCCTTCGAGGATTTCCTTGAATCCGCGGATGGTCTCTTTCAGCGGGACGTATTTGCCCGGCTGACCGGTGAACTGCTCTGCCACTGCGAACGGCTGCGACAGGAAGCGCTGAATCTTGCGCGCCCGGGCGACCGTCAGCTTATCGGCGTCGGAAAGTTCTTCCATACCGAGGATGGCGATGATGTCCTGGAGTTCCTTGTACTTCTGCAGAACCGCCTGCACGCCGCGCGCCACGTTGTAGTGCTCCTCGCCGATGATGTTCGGGTCGAGGATACGGGACGTGGAATCCAGCGGATCGACGGCGGGATAAAGACCCAGCTCGGCGATCTGGCGGGAAAGAACCGTCGTCGCGTCCAAATGCGTGAACGTGCCCGCAGGCGCCGGGTCCGTCAAGTCGTCGGCAGGGACGTAAACGGCCTGCACCGACGTGATGGATCCTGCTTTCGTCGAGGTGATGCGCTCCTGCAAGGCGCCGATATCCGTGGTCAGCGTCGGCTGATAACCGACGGCCGACGGCATACGGCCCAGCAGCGCCGAAACCTCGGAACCTGCCTGAATGAAACGGAAAATGTTGTCGATGAAGAGCAGCACGTCCTGATGCTCGACGTCGCGGAAATACTCCGCCATCGTCAGGCCCGTCAGACCGACGCGCATACGAGCTCCAGGGGGCTCGTTCATCTGTCCGTAGACCAGCGCCGTCTTCGAGATAACGCCGGACTCGGTCATTTCCGTCCAAAGATCGTTGCCCTCACGGGTACGTTCGCCGACGCCCGCGAAGACCGAATAGCCGCCGTGCTCGGTGGCGATATTGTGAATAAGCTCCTGAATCAGAACCGTCTTGCCGACGCCCGCGCCTCCGAAAAGGCCCGTCTTACCGCCTCTCGAATACGGAGCGATCAGGTCGACGACCTTGATGCCCGTCTCGAGGATCTGCGCCGTGGCGTCTTGTTCCTCAAATGTCGGCGCAGGACGATGAATCGGCCACGCCTCCTTGTTTCCGACCGGCTCGGGATTGTGATCGACCGTGTCGCCAAGCACGTTGAACACGCGCCCAAGGCATTCCGGCCCGACCGGCACCTTAATCGGCGCGCCGGTGTCCTCCGCCTCCATGCCGCGCACGAGTCCGTCCGTCGAACTCATGGCGATGCAGCGTGTAACGCTGTCGCCAAGGTGCTGCATGACTTCCACGACCAGGTCAATGTCGACGTCCCCGGACTTTCCCTTGATCGTGACGGCGTTCAGGATCTCCGGCAGCTCTCCGAGCGGAAACTCAATATCGACGACAGCTCCGATGACCTGTACTATTTTTCCTTTTGCCAATGGTAAACCCCCTTGTAACTGTTACGAAATAAATTTGCAATATAGCTTGTCAAAATTTCCGTGTGCGTCGTTGTCGTCGGTCGCCATAGCCCCGCTATGACTCCCTCCTCCGCCTGGCACACGAAAATTTTTCCTGCGCTCTCTTTGCTAATTTATTTCTGCACAGTTCCTTCAGCAACAACTGACTGTCGCCTTACTTCAAGGCTTCCGCACCGCCCACGATCTCGGTGATCTCGCGGGTGATGTTCGCCTGACGTACCTTGTTGTAGAGCAGATCCAGCTTGCGCGTCAGCTCCTGCGCGTTGTCCGTCGCGCTGGACATCGCCGTCATGCGCGAGGAAAGCTCGCTGGCCGCCGCCTGAAGCTGCGCCGCGTAAATCATCGTAATCAAATACTGCGGAAGCAGCGCGTTCAGCACATCGTCCGCGTTCGGCAGGAAGATGAACGGCTCCTCCGTGTGTATCGGCACTTCATACGCGCTGAAATCAATGCTGTCGGTTTCCTCGTTCGGCAGCTCCGGCAAATCGGGCAACGCGGGCAAATCGGGAAGATCCTCCAATGCGGGAAGCGGAGCAAATCTCTCTTCAAGCTCTTTTGCCGCCTTGGCTTCCTTCGCTTTCAGCGCTTCCTCTTTCGCCGCCTCTTTCGCCGCTTCGGCAGCTTCTTTTTCCGCCGCCTCTTTCGCCGCGCGCTCCTCCTCGGCAGCTTCCTTCGCCTCTTGAGCCTCGATCATTTCGTCGTAGCTCTGCGGTCCCGGTTTCGGCAGCTTCGCCAGCGCCGCTTCCTTCAAGTGCGAGATAAAAGCGCCCGCCTTGTCCAGCCTCGTCAGCTCGACGTCCTCCGCCTCGCCCGTGATGCCCTCGAAAGGCAGGAGCTGGAACTTCTCCGGCACGTTGACCATCGACGACACGAACCGCGCATAGACAATATGCACGGCGCTGTATTCGCCGCTCTGGTAACGAGTCGTCAGCTCCGCCGCGATTTGCTTCGCGATCTCGAAAGTCGGACGCTCGCTGATGCCGAGATAATCCTTTACGATATGATAACCCCGATTGCGGAAAAATTCCTCCGTCTTGCGGCCGATGACCACAAGATCGGCCTTTTCCTTGTCGGGAATATGCGCGACCGCTTCCTTGAATATATTGGAAGAATACGCGCCCGCAAGTCCCTTGTCCGCCGCGATGATCAGGAACAGCTCCTTCTCCGCCGCGTCATAGGTTTCCAAAAGCGGGTGCTGAAAGCCCGTGACGCTCGCCGCGACGCTCTCGACGACCTCCGCCATCTTGTCCGCGAAAGGCTTGTTCGCTACAGCCGCCATCTGTGCGCGCCGCAGGCGCGCCGCCGCGACCATCTTCATCGCCTTGGTGATCTGCTGGATGCTCTTTACGCTGCGTATTCTGCGGCGTATATCTTGCAAACTCGCCATTCAATCACCTCATCACGCCGTTTTGTAAGGAACGGTCTCCTTGAATTCTTCGATGGCCTTGGAAAGCGCGTCCTCCAAATTGTCGTCCAGCTTCTGCTGCTCGGCAATCTTCTGGCCGATCTCCGGATGCGTCTGACGCATGAACTTCAGGAAATCGTTCTGGAACGTGACGACCTTGTCCACGGGGATATCCGCAAGGAATCCGCGAACCGCCGTGAAAATAGCCATGACCTGCTCCTCGACGACGAGCGGCGCATACTGGGCCTGCTTCAGCGTCTCCGTCATGCGCGCACCGCGGTCGAGCTGATCCTTCGTCGCCTTGTCAAGGTCGGAGCCGAACTGCGCGAACGCCGCCAACTCGCGATACTGCGCAAGGTCGAGACGCAGCGTACCGGCGACCTGTTTCATCGCCTTGATCTGCGCGCTGCCGCCGACACGGGATACCGACAGACCGACGTTGACCGCCGGGCGGATGCCCGAATAGAACATATCGGTTTCCAGCATGATCTGGCCGTCCGTGATCGAAATAACGTTCGTCGGAATGTAGGCGCCGACGTCGCCCGCCTGCGTCTCGATAATCGGAAGCGCGGTAATCGAGCCTGCTCCGAGTTCGTCGGAGAGCTTCGCCGCGCGCTCCAAAAGACGCGAATGGAGATAGAATACGTCGCCCGGATACGCTTCGCGTCCTGGAGGGCGACGGAGAAGCAGCGACATGGCGCGGTAGGCCGCCGCGTGCTTCGTAAGATCGTCATAAATGCAGAGGCAGTGTCCGCCCTTCCGCATGAAATACTCCGCCATCGCGACGCCGGCATAGGGCGCCATATACTGGAGCGGCGAGGAATCCGCCGCCGTCGCAGCGACGACGATGGAATACGCCATAGCCCCGGAATCCTCCAGCGTCTTGACCACGCGGGCCACCGTAGACGCCTTCTGACCGATAGCGACGTAGATGCAGATACAGTTCTGCCCCTTCTGGTTTATCATCGTATCGACGGCAATCGCCGTCTTGCCCGTGCCGCGGTCGCCGATGATCAATTCGCGCTGGCCGCGTCCGATGGGAACAAGCGCGTCGATGGCCTTGATGCCCGTCTGGAGCGGCTCGTGAACCGACTTTCTGTCCGCGATGCCCGGCGCAGGACTTTCAATCTTCCGGTATTCGGTTGTTTCGATAGCGCCTTTGCCGTCGATGGGGCGCCCGAGAGCGTCCACGACGCGCCCGATCATCGCCTCGCCGACCGGCACCTGCATGATGCGTCCCGTGCGCTTGACCGTGTCGCCCTCCATGATCTCGGTCTCGCGACCGAGCACGACGGCGCCCACGTTGTCCTGCTCCAGGTTCAGCACCAGGCCGAAAATATCATTTCCGAAATCGAGCAGCTCGCCGGCCATTGCTTTTTGCAGGCCATGAATATGAGCGATGCCGTCGCCGATTTCGATAACAGTCCCCACCTCGTCAATCTCAAGATCCACTTCGTAGTTCTTGATCTGTTCCTTGATGATGGCTGTTATTTCTTCGGGATTCATTTTCATAACTTAGCACTCACCTCTATTCCTAATCCGCCAAAAGCTGTGCTTCGAGTGCCTTCATGCGGCTTTTGAGACTGCCGTCGATCAGCCGGTCGCCCATGCGGACCACCGCGCCGCCGAGCAGCTTCTCGTCCAAATGCTTCCGCAGCTTGATTTTCTTTCCGGTAATCTCGCCAAGCTTCGCCATGAGCCTTTCGCCCAAGCTGTCCGACAAATCCCTTGCCGTCGTGACGTCGGCAACGATAATGCCCTGCGCCTCGTTGGAGAAATTCTCATATTGGCGCACGATTTCCCCAAGACTGGAAATGCGCTGCTTGTCCAAAAGAAGGTGCAAAAAATTCAACACCATGGGAGAGAGCTCCCCGGCGAAAATCTTCTGCACCGCTTCCTGCTTCGCCTGACGCGGAATCATCGGGCTTTCCAAATACGCTTTCAGCTCCGGCGTCCCCTCGATATCCGAGGCCAACGACTGGAGCTCCTGCCCGTACTCGACGAGCTTTCCTTCCTCTTGTGCCAAGAGGAACATCGCCCGCGAATACTTGATGGCAAGCTGCAAATTCAGCATGACAGATCACCCAGCTTTTCTTTGCTGAGACTGTCGATGAAGTCGCCGACGATCGCCTCGTTGGCGGCGTCGTCCATATTGCGGCCCATCAGCTTTGTGGCAGCCGCCAACGAAAGCGCGACCATCTGCCCTTTCATTTTCTTCGCGGCTTCTTCGCGCTCCGCCTGGAGCTGCGCCTTTGCCGCGGCTTTCATCTGCTCGATCTCCTGCTGCGTTTCCTCGACGCGGGCACGGTGCTCCGCCTCGCTGCGCTGCGTCGCGGAATCTGTAATCTCCTGCGCGCGCTTCCTCGCATCGGAGAGCTTCTGCTCGTACTCCTTCTTCATTTCGGCCGCCTGCGCGCGGTCCTCATCGGCCTGACGGATATTGTTCGCAATCTTGTCCGTCCGGTCATGGAGAACCTGAAGCAAGGGGCCCCATGCGAATTTCTTCAGCACGAGAAGGAGGACCAAGAAGTTGATAATTTGTATAAATAATGTTGAGTTAACATCTACCATATTCGCGGATCCTCCCTTCCGGCGTTTCGCACGAAAACACGACAGCTTGCAAAAAAGCTGCCGCTTTCCGGCTCATCCGCCAATTACGCGATGAACGGATTCGCGAAGATGAGGATCAGGACGACGACGATAGCGATAATAGGAATGGACTCGACAAGACCGCAGGATACGAGAGCGTTCGTGAAGAGGGCGTCCTTGACTTCCGGCTGGCGAACCGTGCCGTCCATCAGACGCATCAGAATACGGGAGTCGCCGTAAACGGCCGCGATGATCGAAGTCATCGTGATGAGAAGAACGACGAGAAGGGACAACTGTACGGGAGTAATGTTAGCCATGAGTGAAAAACCTCCTAATAATAAATAAATATATTTTCGGCAAATTCTCGCGGCACAGGAGCGGCGCCCCCGTACCGGAACCGTTGCCAACGGCTTGCTTGATTAAAAATCACTCTTCATGATCATGCCCTTTGGCCGCCGGCGCGATATACACCAGCGAGAGCGTCGTGAAGATGTACGCCTGGATTACGCCTACCGCAAGGCTGAAAATAACCCATACTACGTGCGGCGCCCAATTGCCCCACCACGGGGCAAGGTTCAGGATAATGATGATCAGCACCTCGCCCGCCAGGATGTTTCCGAAAAGACGGAAGGCCAGCGACGCAGGCCGCGCAAGCTCCTCAATGATATGGATGATGATAAAAGGAGCGAACGGCTCTAAGAAGTGCTTGAAATAGCCGATGCCGCTTCTTGCAACGCCGATGCCGTGGTGGATAAAGCACGACATGGTAAGCGCAAGACCCAGCGTCGTATTCAAATCGTTCGTCGGCGACTCCATCGCCGGGAAAAGGCCCAGCCAGTTCGCGATGACAAGATACACGAACAGCGAGAGGAAAATATGGGTCAGGGAGCGCCCCGTAGGCCCTATCATCGTATTGATCTTTTCCTCCCAGACTTCGGCAACAGCCTCGATTGCGTTCTGCCACCCCGTCGGAACCTCCTTCAGGTTCCGCGACGCCAAAATCGCAATCAGAATGACGATGGCCATCGTGATATAGTTCATGATGAGCGTCTCTTCATTCAAGAGATAGCCGGCAAACTCCACGACCTCGCGATGACCGATTTTTTCCATATAACCCCTCCCCCTCAAAATGAATTCTTATCAATTTACGAAACCGCATCCTCGCGATTCTTCTTCACGCGGGCCGCAATCAGACAGACGAACGCCGTTGCCAGAAACAGGAGATACGCCGCAACCGCCGTCAAAAAAAACGACTTTGAAACCTGCGCCGCAAGCCCCATAATCAAGCAAAGCGAGCCCAAACGAATAAACAGCCCGTTTTGAAGCTGCGAAGCCGCCTTCTCACGGTCAAAGTGCCCGTCTTCCATGCGGTTCGTCAGCGTCCAGCAGAAAATGCCGCCTGCCAAATAGCCGACGAAAAGCCCGCCGATGAGCAGTCCCTTCCCCAAGAAGAGGAAGATAATCACACTCATAAGCGTGCCCCCCGCAAGGAACTTCAGCGTCCATACGCCGCCCCTGCCGTAGATTGATAAGAACTTTTGCATATTCCACCTCAGCGAAGAAACTCTTGCTTTGCCCCCCGCCCGACGAAATATTTTTCCGCTCCATTATACTCCTAAGCATAAAATCTTTGCAAGCAAATATCGCCAAATCATCATATTTTTTTCAGAATCCGCTGAACAACCACTCGCGAATATTCATTCTATCAAAAAAGAGCGGCTTTCGCCGCCCGTAAATTCATTGTTATGTGTCTTTTTTCCCTTTGCCATCGCCCGTTTCTTCGCGGAAATGTATTCGAACCTGATAATAGATTGAATAAATCGCCACGGGAAAGCCGAGAAAAATACCCGCGATGGTTCCGTTCGGCGCAATGCCGAAAACTTCGTCCGCCTTTTGCCCCAACCAAATACACGCAAGGACCGTTATCGCCACAGAAATGCCAATCCCCGTAAAATAGGTAGCCGCCCAAACGTAACGGAAGAGCAGCTTGCGGCGAGGCGAACGTTCTCGACTATCATCATGTGTGTTCAGCATTTGCTTTCTCCCGCATAAAGAGTGAAGTGTGAAGAGTGGAGAGTGAAGTTATTCGGGAGATTGCATAGTTTTTGTCGTCGCAGACAGGATACGGCGTAATTCTTCACAATCTGACTGCATGGAACTATACTGTTCCATCGTCAAATATTCCGTTTCATGCAAGAGTTCCAGCCAATATAGCGTTTCTGAACATTCTTTAAGAGCAATATAAACTTTTGACAAAAAATCCTTACGGCTGATAGCACATTCCGCTTCCGCAAGATTCGCGCCAATACTGGTTCCCGCACGTAAAAGCTGTTTGGCTAAAACATATTCGCGTTTATCGTCACGGAGATATTGATACAACCGCACCACACGGACAGCAAATTTTCGGCTCTTTTCACGCGCAGGGCGTTCCGATATCTCCACTCCCCACTCTCCACTCTTCACACTTATTTAAACTCTTCCGGCGGCGTTTCACGTTTGCCGTAGCGATACAAAATCGCGTCCACGATTCGGCTCGCGGCTTTGCCGTCGCCGTACGGACTTCTTGCCTCCGCCATGCGGGCGTATGCCGCCGAATCGGACAAAAGCCGCCGGGCTTCGCTATACACACGATCCTGATCGGTCCCCACAAGCAGGACCGTCCCTGCCGTCACAGCCTCCGGACGCTCCGTCGTATCGCGCAGTACCAGCACCGGCTTCCCTAAAGCGGGCGCCTCCTCCTGCACGCCGCCGGAGTCCGTCAGAATCAACGTCGAGCGATGCATCAGATTCGCAAAAGGCTCATAATCCAGAGGTTCAATCAAATGAACGCGCGGCTTGCCGCCCAGTTCCTCGTTCACGACTTCCCGCACCTTCGGGTTCCGATGGACGGGGAAAACCACCTCTATATCCGCAAACTCCTCCACGAGCCGCGTCAGCGCCTTATACACATGACGCATAGGCTCGCCCAGATTTTCCCGGCGATGCGTAGTCACCAGCACCACGCGACGATTCGCATAGTCGATGCCGGAAAGCCTGTCGTCCGAGAAACCGAACTCATCCCGCACCGTATGATGCAGCGCGTCGATGACGGTATTGCCCGTGACGAAAATGTCCTTCTCCGGCACGTGCTCTCCCCGAAGATTCGCCGCCGAAACCGGGGTCGGCGCGAAATGCAGATCGGCAATGGCTCCCGTCAAATGACGATTCATCTCTTCCGGGAACGGAGAATATTTATTGTAGGTGCGAAGCCCGGCCTCCACATGGCCCACTGCCGTCTGATGGTAATAGGCCGCCAACGCGCCCGCAAACGTCGTCGTCGTATCGCCGTGCACCAGCACTAAATCCGGCGCTTCCTTCGTCAACACCTCGTCGAGCCCTTTGAGGGCCTTGGACGTGATGTCAAAAAGCGTCTGCCCCTCGGACATGATGTCCAGATCATAGTCCGGCACAATACGGAATAATCGCAGCACCTGGTCGAGCATTTCCCGATGCTGGGCCGTTACCGCCACGATCGGCGTAATATCCGACGTGCGCTTTCTCATCTCCATGACCACGGGCGCCATCTTTATGGCTTCCGGCCGTGTGCCGAAAACCGTCATGACCTTTATTTTTTTAGGAATGTCCGCTCCAGCCATAAATCTACCTCGTCGCCTTCAGCTTCAATATACCCAAACGCTTCGCGCCGTATAAAACGGCGACAACGATCAAAAGCAAGATCAGTATCGCGGTCCGCGGGCTGACCGCCGTCATCACGATAGCCCCCGAGCCCAAGATCGCGCTGATGACGTACATCAAAAGCACCGCCTGCCGCTGGGAAAACCCTAAGTTCAAAAGACGATGATGAAGGTGCCCCTTGTCCGGCTTCATGATCGGCGCGCCTGCCAGCCAGCGCCGAACGATGGCGAAGGTCGTGTCCATAATGGGGAGCCCCAGCGCCAGCACCGGCACCACCAACGCGACCATCGCCGCGCTTTTCATCACGCCGACTATGGAAATACCCGACAACATGAAACCTAAGAACATGCTGCCCGTATCGCCCATAAAAATCCTCGCGGGATTGAAATTGAAAAAAAGAAAGCCGAAGGCTGCGCCTGCCAGCGCCGCCGTTACCACCGCCACCACAAGGATATCCATGCGGAGGGCGACGAGGCAGATTGTCAGCGACGCTATAGCCGCCACGCCCGCCGCCAGCCCGTCGAGACCGTCGATCAGATTTACCGTGTTCGTGATGCCGACCATCCAAAAAATCGTCAGCGGGATCGTGACGTAATCATAAAGGTACATGATCTCGCCGGAAAAGGAAGTGATGAAATCAATGCGGACGCCGAAAGCGACCGCCGCCCACGCGCAGACAATCTGCCCGAAGAGCTTGACCTTCGGCGGGAGGCTCACATAATCGTCCCAAAGCCCGAGCGCCACGATCAGCGAACCGCCAATGAAAAGCCCGATGACGCCCTGCGCCGTTTCCTCGGGAATTTCCGCCGTCTCCAAAAGAAGCAGCATCGACACCATGAACGCCGCGTAAATCGCCAATCCCCCGATTCTCGGAATCGGCTTTTTATGCACCTTCCGCGCATCCGGCGCATCCAACGCGCCCGTTCGGAAAGCCAGGCGTATCACAACCGGCGTCAACAGCAAAGCGGCGACCGCCGCAATCAAAAACGCCCATATATAATTCGGCATACAACACCTCGTGAGAACATAGCAAAACGTCCCGCCTGACGGCGAGCTTCAAGCTATTCTACCGCAACGGGCAAAAAGTGTCAACAAACCGCAATCTGTCAGCCGAGCGGCACCTCCGCGCGGTCTCGACGGTTGAAACGGATTGATTTCGTATAGCCGAAGCGTTTTGCGTATTCGATCGCCTCGTCGATGTACGCGCCGCAGTCCTCCGGTTCGTGGGCGTCCGAAGTCGTGATAATCGGCAGACCGTAATCCGCCGCCATTTCCATGAACGCCGGATAGGGCGAAATCTCTTCAATCGGATAACGATACCGCGTACCCGTATTGACGTCCACCACCATGTCGGCCTTCTTCATCGCCTTCGCGACGCGCTCCAGATACGGCGTCACGTCAAAGTCCGGCAGATACTTGAACAGACGGATATTGAACGGATGCCCCAGCGCGTCGTAATGACCGCCTGCGCAAAGGTGCTCGACCTCCTCCGCGTACTGCTCGTAAATCGTTTGCAGCGGGCGTTCGTCCCATTCGGCCTTGATCTCGGAGGAATCGTAGGCCCAGCCCTTGAGGAAATGAACGGAACCGATCCGATAGTCGAAGGGATAGCGGTCAAGGATTTCCCCCACGGCCTTCTGGTCGACGAAATTACAGACCTCGATACCGGTCTTGACGGGCTTGCCCCTTTTTTTCAGCTCGTCCATGAACGTAAAATAATCGTCCAGCGGGCATTTGAACTTATTCTTCTTCAGCCATTTTTTCTGAAAGCTTCCAATAAAAGAGTCGTCGAGAATCAGGTCGTCGTAATAGAAATGCTCGAAATCGGTGAAGCCGTGGCTGTGCTCGGAGATTCCGATCTCGTCCAATCCGCGCCGCTCCGCCGCGTCAAAAAATCCCTGCACCCAGTCGAAATCATACGAGCCGCGCTCAAAATGCATGTGGTAGTCGATCTTCATGCCAAAAGCCTCCTATATCCTTCCCTCGTCCAAGAGTTCCCGCAGCTTCTGCATCACTCCGTAAGCCGTGTTGGCCGGAGCGCGATATGCCGCCGCCTCGAAAAGCGCCGGATGGGCGTTTTCCATCGCATAGCTGTATTTGACGGCTCGGAGCATCTCAAGGTCGTTCAGGTAGTCGCCGAAAGCCGCGCAGTTTTCCGGCGGAACGCCCAGCAGCTCTTGCAGCTTTTGCACCGCGAATCCCTTGTTCATACCGGGATTCATGATATCGACCCAGTAATTGCTGGACAACGCCACGTGCACCGGGCCGTCCAGTTTTTTCAGGCCCGGATAGATCGTATGCTCGGCGTCTCCCTGTTCCGCGTCGCAATAGGCGATCTTGATCAGCGGTTCCTCCTCCGCCGTCGCTTCCAGATCGGGAACGATCTTATTCTGCGTGAAGTATTTTTTCATCTCACGAAGATACGGACGAAATTCCTCTCCAACGTAAGCGATCCGCTTGCCGCAGAGCACCGGATACGCGCCGGGAATTCGGTTTCCTTCCTTTAATATATGCAGTACGTCCGTTTTTTTCATCTCGCTGGAAAAAAGTTCCTGATCGTGCCGCGCGGCGAAGGTTCCGTTTTCCGAAATGAAAATGAAGTCGTCGGCGTATTTCTCCATTTGCAGCACCAGCGCCGAATACTGTCGCCCGCTGGCCGGGGCAAAAATCGCGCCGCGCCGGAGCACCTCGCCGATTACCTCGTCGAAATCCGGCGGCAGATCGCTGTTCCCGTCCAGCAGAGTGCCGTCCATATCGCAAAAAATCAGCTTGATTTTATCGCTCATACTTGCTTTAATTCCCTTCCTTTATAAAGGCACCACGGCTCCTCGGCCATATAGTCGCCCTGCGCGTAATACGCCGCCCTCGCACGGCAGCCGCCGCAGATGCCCTTATATTTGCAGATACCGCAGCCGCCCTTGTAATCGAGTGTCCGAAGGCGGCGGAACACTTCGCTTTCCTTCCATATAATATCGAACGGCGTCTTCCGCACGTCCCCCGCCTCGATATCGAGATAGGCGCAGGGCTGCACTTTTCCCCGAGGGCCGATGATACAGTACGCGAGCCCCGCGAGACAGCCGCGCCGAAACCTCGTCTCAACGCCCATTTCCTTCGCGATTCGCAAAAATTGCGGCGCGCAGGTCGGCTTCAATTCGATATCCACCGTTTTCTGCTTTTCCATGATCCGCGTCAATACCGCTTCATACGCCTTCGCGTCGAGGGATTTATTTTCAATGCTGACGGCGCGCCCCGTGGGCACGAGGAAAAAGAAATGATGAGCGACCGCGCCTTTTTCCACCGCGAAGTCCGTCATCGCTTCCAGCTCCGGCGCGTTCCAATCCATGACCGTCGTGTGGATCTGAAACGGCAATCCCGCCTTCCGGCAGTTTTCCATGCCGCGCACCGCGCCCTCCCACGCGCCGGAAAACGAACGAAACGCGTCGTGCTTTTCCGCGTCGAGGGAGTCGAGGGAAATCCCCATCCCCATCGCGCCCGCCGCTTTCAGTTCGCGAGCCTTTTCCTCAGTGATCAGCGTGCCGTTGGTACCGAACACGGGCCGCAGGCCAACGGTCGGCGCGTGATG
>JAEEGJ010021493.1_pt1 | contig 13874 bp, 7 predicted proteins | sample 8958761 | NCBI WGS metagenome assembly JAEEGJ01 (sample SAMN16246546, study PRJNA631951) | gut metagenome | biome: gut microbiome; feature: rumen; material: RS-attached | host: Bos | place: Iran: Karaj | collected 2018-10 | reverse complement strand
CGCTGGTCAGTTCAAGCACATTGATTGGGTTGCCGTAGTAGTCGTGAATGGTGTCAGCGATGCCGACGACAATATATCGGATGGAATCGGTCAGCATTGTTCCATCAGGGAGAACAGGAAGCTCGGTCTGAAGCGTCCCATTGACGGTCAGAAAATAATTGCCGTGTAGCGTTTTTTGGTCGTAAACTGACCAGGCATAAGTGTACTGAGGACCCGTAAATATGGCAAATTGGCTCAAATATCCGAGGGCTGAGGTGTAAGTTGGATGGGCAAGACGCTTGATATCAAATATCTTGAAGTTGTCGCCATTATCATCTTCCATCAGGGAATAGGTGCCACCAACCTCGATTTGTGAACCCATCGGGATGGTGTCGAAGCCGACGATGAGGGCATCGCCATCGGGATTGGGCCAATAGCCATCTACAGTCGTATAGTAAGTCTCTTCGCCCGTGACGATGGCCAGACGGTTGTCGCTGGCGTTTTGTTCAAAATATGGTGCCTCGACTTGGGTCAAGATGCCGTTGATGGTAATGATTTCCTCGTTGATGTAAACCGCTATCTCGAAGATTCCATAGTCCGTTTCAATTTCGATGGCTGTCTCCACATAACCTCTAACCAGGTCCTTCAAGGTTACGGTCATATCTGCATCATAACCATTTAGGGTCAAGTCGAATGGTGGTGCCATTGGTTCAATCTCAATATTCAAATAGTCAGTGTTCTTCTCTGCAATGGAATAGACGTGTATCGTCGGGATGTACCATGATTTGTTCATAATCATTGTTTGAACGACACCGGACGGATTATCGAAGTACATCTCACGCGCGAACAAGAGATTCACCATGCCTGCTTGATCAATCATAACCGGCAGCTCCCTTTGACCGACCGAAGTGAAGATGGATACCGATGTTGTGACGTATTCCCTCAAGTCCTGGTTATCTTTTACAGGATAGATGAAAAGAAAGTTGAACGATACGCTTTCTCCAGGATCGATGGTGTAGGGAAGGTCAGGAAGGTCGTAGCCAGGCCACAAATACCCGCCATAATCACCCATAGAATCGATTTGCACAGGGTAGTTGTATTCGTTTGTGATGGTGAAATACTCAATATCCCCATTGTGGTAAAACCAAAGCGTATCGGGATTGAATATCAAGTCACCTTGCTGCGCCACGCCGCCAAAAGCGAAGGCAAGTGAAATCGCTAATGTTAATACTAATCTTTTCATTGTCGTATGTTTTTGATTGTTATTCATTTATTCGTTTCGGTTTGTAGGGCTGTCACAACGTGGCAGCCGCCTTGGTTTTCCATGTGCGGCTGCCGTAATACGACAGCCCTACGAGACCGCGATTAACGCACCACAAATTTCTGCGTTTCGCCTGCAAAGGTAATGAAATACATGCCTTGGGGCAATGACGAAACATTAATTTGTTGGTTTTCAGCATTAATATTGCCTGAAAGGACGGTTTGGCCCACCAGGTTGGTGATATGGTAGGTTTCCGCCGGTAGAGACGTGGCGCGCCGCGTCTCTACAAACAAAACACCATTGGTAGGATTAGGATAAACCGCAAAGGTCCCTGCGGTTCCTGAGCCTGTCGAAGGAGTCGAAGGGCCGCCTTCTTCAATGCCATGCAATTCATCATAAATCGCATCGCAGTCCTCGTCGCCATATTTGAATACCAATTCATCTTCAACCCAATAGCAACGAAGACCTTCAACCCGTATGCCGTCGCCATTGTCCATCAATCTTTCGGGGAAGAAACTCGTAAGATGGCCGATGCCGCACACGATGTCGCCGCTGAAGAGGCCATCCGCATCGCTTACACGCAGTGTTCGATATGATATGCCTTCATATTCAGTATAAAACACGGCATCCACAAGCATGGTGAGGGTTTCCGTGCCAACCTTGATGACCCAACTGTCGCCTTCTTGGGCACCAAGGTCATAAAGCACGGTAAATTCTTCCAGGGTTTTGTTCCACCAATACAGCTTGCCGTCACGCTCATAGACATACTCGTGTGTTTCTTCGGTATGTACGTCCTTGTCGTAAAGCGTATTGATTTTCACAAGGATATGCGTCGGCTCATCTTGTACAATGGTATCGCCGGCCTGATACATATATTGATAGGTGATGGTGCCATTCTCATTCTGGATTTCGTAGTACCATTCGGAACTATTAGGGAAGATGGTGCCCCCCACTGGAACCATGCCATTTTTATAGACGAGACCCTCTTCCGAAGCAATGAAAAACGTGGATCCGAGGCCGTCAATGCAGTTCAAGTCGCGACAGTGTGTCATGCCGTCGTTGTAACAGTAAGGAATGCCAAGGTGATTCATCTCGCATTCACCCAGCCACCAACCATTTTCAATGATAATCGGGAACCATTCAGTAGAGCCTTTGTTCAATCCCCTTCCCATCAAGACGCAATCGTATGGATCAGAGAATTTGGCGCGAGTGAAATCTCCCGCATATTCGTCAAAGACGTCACTTTCCGTGTTGGTGTAGAAATAGGTGTCAAAGCCATCGTTGGTAATCAGAAGGTTGTTCTCGCCATTGTTGAAATAGCCATACAACTCGACCAAATAATAGGCATAAAACTTTGCAACAAACTGATGCCAGGACTCACAGTCCAAGGTCAGTTTTTCCGTCCAGGTCGCGCCTCCATCCAATGTAATGAAAACATGGAGTCGTCTTTGGAATTGCGCATCGACATCGGCAACAAGCAGGCAGCCACCAATATAATCATAGCCCCTCTCCATAAACAATTCGCAATAATCGACACGTCCAAAATCAAACTGATGCGAGGTGAAAGTTTGGCCGCTGTCGTCGCTGCTCCAAAGGATGCCATTGTCATCGAAAAGATACAACAGGCTTTCGTTATAGTAAGGAAGCACAACAAATTTATTGTTTTGGGTCCACGACGGTTGGTCGAGCGACACAAATTCGGTATTCGGCAGTTCATTCCATGTCGCTCCGCCATCCGTGGTTTTCACTATGATGCCCTTGTGGTTCGCTTCGTCCCAAGTGCATGAGTCGCCACAGGCGTATCCCACTTCAGAGGATGAAAAGGCAATATGAATCATGTCATATCCGGGCTTTTCGTACACCACATCCCACGACCTGCCTCCGTCGCTGGTCTTCAATATCTTTCCGTTCTCGCCACAGGCCACCACTTGGGTCTGGCTGATGCAGTAAATGCCGAACAAATCCTCCGAAACGCCCGTCTGGAGCTCCTGCCAGCCTTGCTGATACTGTATGTTGGGGTTCACTATCCTGTCGACATCCCTAATACTCTTGTAATAGGTCTCTTCGTCGCGATCCCATACAAAAGCATGGATATAAAGATGGTTGTCGTGGCCCTTGAAAAGCCCCAAATCGGGGTCGGGAGCGCCGTGCGACTGCGGAATGCTTTCGCCGTACTGCGTATAGGTCTCTCCGTGATTGGTGGAATAAAACAGGGACTCGCTGTAATTGTCAAGACGTTTCATCGCAAAGATGACATCGTCATCTGTCACCGCAAAACGGTCGGCATTGACAAAATAAACCCCGTTGTCGTAATAAAACGTCCAAGGACTGGCGGCCAGGATGTTCCCTTGGCTGTCGAAAGCCATATCCCTTGCGCCACCTTGCGTTTTTACTGTCCAGTGGGTCATGTCGTCCAATGTCGCGGTGTAGATTCCCACCTGGTCAGCGGGATAAGTCCAACTGTAGGTGCTCACATACACGTTTCCCGTATGGTCGGCAAGGATGCTGCCAAAAAGCGCGTCACCAACAAAATCAATGGGCGTCTCGTTCCACGACTCACCGCCGTCCAAAGTCCAATACAATATGTCACCTCCTTTGACGAACAGTGTATCGTCGGAAACGGCATACATGGGCGCGTTTTCGAAATGGGAATTGAGGAAATCGGGGCTATTGCGCCAGGTGTCGCCACCGTCATCGGAAATGCAAAGGTGATATTGGTTGTAAGGCAAGTCGAAGATGCGTCCATTCGGGCTGATGGTAAAGCCATCGAGATGGTTGTAGTAGGTTCCTTCCAGAACTACCTGCCATGTTTCGCCCTCGTCTTGCGAACGTTGGATTCCGGTTTCGCCGATAAACAAATCGCCGTTGGCGGCCACGCCTTTTAGCGTCCCTGGAATGTTGATAGGCTTCCAAACATTTTGCGCAGCAAGGATGCCTATGCATCCAAGGCAAATCATTACAGTTAATATTAGTCTTTTCATGGTCGTATGTTTTTGATTTTTATTTATTTACCACAAATTTCCGCGTTTCACCGCCGATGCTAATGAAATACATGCCCTTGGGCAAGCCCGAAACATCTATCTGCTGCGTTTCAGCGGTGATGTTTCCTGAAAGAACCGTCTGGCCCGTGAGGTTGGTAATGCTGTAGGTTTTCGCTGGTAGAGACGTTGCGCGCAACGTCTGTACAAACAATACGCCATCGGTCGGGTTAGGATATATCGTTAAGGTCCCTGCGGTCCCTGAGCCTGTCGAAGGGCCGATTTCATCCACACCATGCACCTCTGAATACACCGCGTCGCAGTCCTCGTCGCCGAGTTTGAAGACCAATTCGTCATCAATCCAATAGCAACGCAGACCTTCTACGCGTATGCCGTCGCCATTGTCCATCAGCCTTTCGGGGAAGAAACTGGTGAGGTGACCGATGCCACACACGATGTCGCCGCTGAAGAGGTCCTCGGGGTCGCTAACGTGCAGCATCCGATAGGTTCTGCCTTCGTATTCGATTTCTTCAACCGCGTCCACATGCATATCGATGGTTCTTGTGCCGACCTTGATTTCCCATGAGTCGCCCACTTGGGCATTGAAGTCATACAGCACGGTAAACTCTTCCAAGGTCTTGTTCCACCAATACAATTTGCCGTCACGCTCATAGACATATTCATGCGTCATATCAGTATGTACATCCTTGTCATAAAGTGTATTGATTCTCACGAGGATATGCGTCGGCTCGTCTTGGACGATGGTGTCACCGGCCTGATAGAGGTATTGATAGGTGATGGTGCCGTTCTCGTTCTCGATTTCATAGTACCATTCCGAACCTGCAGGAATCATATCGCCTGGTATAGTGACAAGGACATAATCATTTTCAGGATGCTCGCTGTCCAAGGCGTAGGCCGACTCGCAACCGTTCTCGTAGGATGCCGTGAGGCGATAGTAGTAATCACCCGGTTCATTTGTAAGGTCGTCCATATAGTAGCAAGCGAATTTGCTTGTCTCTGCAATTCGTTCCATAGCGTCCAAACTTTCACCTCGATAGATGTTGAAGTGGTCCACTTCATTGTCTTCTTTAGCAAATGGCTCAAGGAAAGCCTGTATCAGCCAATCGCCTCCCTGTCCAGTTTCGGCATAATAGTCATAGTACCCCGTAGAATAAGCGCCTGCCCAGCGCCCGTTAGGATCGCCTGCTGTGGGACAATAAGCGGCTGGAAGGGAATCGGTTTCCGCCATAATCCAAATCGGTTGCTGGCCGTCAAATGTTACTCCGACGCTGATTTCAACCCATTCATCTGGTCCGGGCTCAAACTCTCTGTAAGAAGACCAAACCATCGTGTGTGGAGCGGTTTCGTCTCCTTCGTATGTGCCTATATGGATGTAGCCTCCATGCTCGGTACAACCCGTCTTATAGAACCTGATTTTGGAGATATAACCACCAAGATAATGATTCAAGGTATCGGCTGGAATCTTAATGCCCCATTTCCCCGTTATATCAGTTATATTAACAGACCCTGTCATCGGCTCTTGGTCGTAATGATACCAAAAGCCCTCTACGGGGTTCCATAGCAAACTGGCATATTGAGTTCCATTAGGTGTTTCATAGTATTGCCCACTGAAGTTTTCAGGCGCGTCGCAGCTTTCTATGATGAAATCGACCTCTTGTATACTCTTGTAATATTGACTCACAAACGTAGGCTCCCAAACATCTCCATGACAATACAGATGGTTGTCGCGGCCTTTATAAAGTCCCAAATCGGGGTCAGGGGCGGTTGTTGTTGAAGGAATATTCTCACTGCATTGTATGTATGTTTGGCCGTGGTCGGTGGAGTAGAACAAAGCCTCATTATCCCAATCCACACGTTTCATGGCGAAAATCACATCATCGTTGGTCCGCGCAAACCGGTCGGCATTAACCCAGTAAATGCCATTTTCAAAATAGGCTGATCCGAGACCGGTGGCTAAAATGTAGCCCTCGCTATCGAAAGCCATCTGACTTGCGCCGCCTAATGACTTCACCGTCCAGTTGGTCATATCGTCCAGAGTTGCAGTGTAAATACCCACTTGTTCAACAGGATAGGTCCAACTATAGGTACTTGCATAGACATTTCCAGCATGGTCAGCAAGGATGCTTCCGAAATTGGCTTCGCCTATGAAATCGATGGGAGTTTCGTCCCACGATTCGCCACCGTCCAAAGTCCAATGAAATTTCTCTCTACTACAGATGAAGATAGTGTCGTTCGATAGCGAGAACATTCCCAAGGGCCAATTGGTCGAGATGCCTGATGTCTGCTCCTGCCATGAGTCGCCGTTGTCATCGGAATACAACAGTTTGTAGGTGTTTTCATCGAAAATGAAAATCCTGTCTTGCTCGTTAATCATGAAGGTTTCTTTTCTGACATAGCTTGCAACATCAATGTGTTCCCAAGTCTCACCTTCATCCTGTGAACGAAACATGCCGCTGTAGCCCATATTGGTAAACATATTGCCGTTGGCTGAAACACCAAGGAACTCACCGTCCATTCCAATGGGTCTCCAAACATGTTGTGTCTGCACAATTTCGCCATCAATATGAATATCATCAACGCAAATGGCGAACATATCGGTGCAATTGAAATGGCGAATGGCAACATAGACCTCCTGACCTGTATAAGCAGAAAGGTCGACAGTGAACTCGTACCAATTGCCCTGACGGTTTCCCGCATCTTTGGCAGTTAAGGTCCAATCATGCAAGAGCGTGAAAGCCAGCGGGTCATCGTTGACTGTCGTTGAGATGAAAACTCCAAAATGCTCTGCACAATAGATTTCATCCAAAGCACAAACAAAGAAACTGATAACGGGCCATTCATTCAAAACCAATCGTGGTGAAACGAGATACTCATTTGGTGTAAGAGGTTCGCCCGTGGCATAGTCCCTAGAATAAGCCATCACCATCCCATTGGAATTGTGACCCATACCGCCAATGGAAGGTTCCCAACAATGGCCGTCGCCATCGCCATCGAGGGTGGTCCAACCTTGAAGGGTACCGTCTTCAAAGTCGTAGTTGAGGCTCTGCGCAATGCCACCAAGGGCGAAGCCAGCTAAAATCGCTATAGTTAATACTAATCTTTTCATAGGTCTAATTATTTGATTGTTAATTATTTGATTTCATCATTTAGCTTTCAGCCGTCAGCAATCAGCTTTAACTTCGTTGAATCTTCGATTTCAGCAACGGTCAAACCAAGCTGATGGCTGACTGCTGACAGCTGATAGCTCATACTGCATTTACTATCTCCTCAAAAGTGCGGTTATCATCCCCGAGGTCCATCTTCATCTGTTTTATGCGGGTTTTGCGTTTGTAGTAAGAGTCGGTCTGGGTGTCCAACAGAATGGAAATCACCTGGTTGGAGAAGCCGTTCTTGGAGAGACAGCAGATGCGCACGTCCCACTTGCTGAGTTTGGGGTAGAGTTGCAACAGCCGCTGCGAGAAGCCATCGAAGACCAAGTCCGTCAGGCTGATGAAGTCGTTCCAGTCGTTGTCGGTCAGTTCGAAGTTGAGCGAGTCGTTGTTCACTTCTTCCGTGAGGGCTTGCGCAGTGGTCATAATCTTGTTTCGCGTCAAGATTTTCTGGATCGACATCAAATCCTTCGGCGGAAGGGGCTGCTGCTGGCGACGCAGTTCGTCGTTGGTGCGAATCAGTGTTTCCATGTCGCTCACCAACTCGTGGATGCGGTTCTGGTCGCGCTCCACCTGCCGCCCGAAATGCTCCATCTCCAACTTGTGGTCGCTCACTTTCTTCCTCACAATCAAGAGGATGACAAGCAAGGCAATCACCGCCAAGGCGATAATCAAATAGAGTTTCAGGTCGCGGTTGCGGTGCAGGCTCTCCAACTCGCTCTGCTGCGCTTTCAACTCGTATTCCGACTTGATTCTTTGAATGTTCTCGTTGGAGTGTTCCGCGTCGGCTTGCATCATGTTCGCGGCAAACTGCTCGTGGTATTTCACCGCCTGTTGGTAGTCGCCCTCGCTATAGGCAATGGCGTGAAGTGTCTGATACACAGACATTTTCAGTCCGGCACGTTCGCTGCGAAGGGCCTCGTTCAAATAGGACTTGGCCTTGTCATTCTCGCATGTGTAATAATGAAGGATGCCCAAAGTCATGTAGGCGATGTCGGTGTCGTTGTTGTTGAGGCCGATTTCCAAGGCCTTGTTGACGCTCTCGATGCCTTTGGCGAAGTTGCCCGTTTCCATATAGTAGTCGCGCCCCATCTCTAAATAGAGGTCGCCCAGCATGGCGGTGTCCTTCACGAAGGTGGCGATGCGGAAAGCCGAGTCGTAGTATTGTTTAGCCTGCGTGTATTGCTCCTGTGCCCGCACCGCCCGACCACTGTTGCGGAAGGCGTTCATCATGCCCGTGGAGTCGGCTGTTTGGCGGAAGCAGTTCAAGGCCTGTTGGTGTTGCTTGAAGGCATCCTCGAAGAGGCCGTGCTTGAGGTACATGGCTCCGAGGTTGTCGCAGAGTTGGCCTTCTAATTGGACAACTTCCGTGGTCTTTTTGGCACGCTGCACGATGGCCAACCCTTGCAAGAACTTTTCGGCGGCCTCTTCGGAGCGGCGTTGCTCGCGCAGTTCGGCACCTTCTTTATAGAGGGCTTGCGCCTGTTGCATGCGCTTCGTCGGGCTGTCGCAGGCCGTCAGCGCGAGGGCTGCCGTCATAAGGATTAATAGTTTTAAGTTTGTCTTCATAACTCTACTTTTTTCGTCCGCTTCGCGTCATTGCGAACGAAGTGAAGCAATCCAGTGTTTCAACTGGTTCTCTGGATTGCTTCGTCGTTCCTCCTCGCAATGACGCAAAGCGTGTCCGTTTCTCTGATGCAAAAATATACAGAAAAAACGCTTGTCAAGAGGCAAACGGGGCATCACGGGGCGATGTCCTTACTTTTTTGGGATGTCCTTGTTGGTTTGTGTTGAATATCAGCAATATAGAACTCCATCCCAAAAGGGTATGTCCATACTTTTTGAATAATCAAAAAGCCGTCCCCATTATCTTTGGAACGGCTTTTTAGGTTTTTTGTGGCAGTATTTCCTTATAACTTGATGTCGTCGCCTTTGGCGTTGAGGAAATTATACTGCAGCGTGTGGAACTCGGGCATCGACTGCACCTTGAAGCTCTTGCCGTACTTCTTGATCCATTTGCGACGAATCGAAAACAGCCCGTTGATGCAAAGATACGAGTAGATAAACGGGTGTACCTGCAAGGTGACGTGGCTCTCGTTCTGGTCGACGAGAAGGTATTTAAGATGGTTTTCGATTTCGTCGACCAACAGCATTGAGGGCCGTGCCTTGCCGGTGCCGGCGCACACGGGGCATTTCTCCTGCACTTGCACCTCGGTCTCGGGGCGCACACGATGGCGCGTGATCTGGATCAGGCCGAACTTGGTGGCGGGCAGGATGGTGTGCTTGGCGCGGTCGGGTTTCATGGCTTCCACGAGGGCATTGTAGAGTTTGTTGCGGTTCTTCGATTCGCGCAAGTCAATGAAGTCGACGATGATGATGCCGCCCATATCGCGCAGGCGCAGCTGTCGGGCGATTTCCTTGGCGGCTTCGATGTTGACTTCAAGGGCGTTCTCTTCAGGCGTGTTCTCGCTGTTCAGCTTGTGGCCGCTGTTGACGTCGATGACGTGCATGGCTTCGGTGTGCTCGATGACGAGGTAGACACCGTTCCGGATGGTAACAATCTTCCCGAAAAAGCCCTTGATTTGCTTCGTGACGTTGTAATGGTCAAAGATGTTGTCTTTGCCTTTGTAAAGCTGGACAATCTCGGCCTTTTGCGGGGCGATGGTCCGGAGGTAACTCCTGATTTCTTCATAAAGTTTCTCGTCGTTCGTGAGAATTTGGTTGAACGACTCGTTCAGCATGTCGCGCAGCATGACGCTAGTCTGGTCCATCTCGCTGACCATCTTCCCGAAAGTGGTCATTTTGGTCATCTCGATAGTGCAACGCTCCCATTTTTCGATGAGCGAGCGGAGGTCGGCATCGAGTTCGGCCACTTTCTTTCCTTCGGCGACGGTACGGATAATGACGCCGTAGTTGTTGGGCTTGATGCTTTGCATGAGGCGGCGCAGACGGTTGCGTTCCTCGGTGCTGCGGATTTTCTGTGATACCGAAATGCGGTTGGAGAAGGGCACAAGGACGAGGTAGCGTCCGGCGAAAGAGATTTCTGCCGTGATACGCGGCCCCTTGGTGGAGATAGGTTCTTTGGCGATTTGCACCGGAAGCAGTTCGCCTTCCTTGAGGAAGTCAGCTATTTTGCCGTTTTTCTCCACCTCGGCCTCAAGGGTGAAGTCGTTCATCGAAACGTTTCGTCCAGTAACGACCATGTCCTTGTACTTGAGCAACGACCTGCCCTGAAGTCCGAGGTCGAGGTAGTGCAGGAAAGCCTCCTTGTGGTAACCCACATCGACGAAAGCGGCGTTAAGGCCAGGAAGAATTTTCTTCACCCGACCCAAATAAACGTCTCCTACCGCAAATTGGTTGTTGGTCTTCTCTTTGTGAAGTTCGACAAGTATGTTGTCCTCCAGCAGAGCGATGTCAACCTCCGAAGCGTGCGAATTGATAATCAAGTCGCGTTGCACCGTCTTCTCCTCCACCGGTTCGGTGGCTTGTTTCTGTTCTTCAGACATGGTGATTTTGCTTTAGGGGTTAACGTTTTGATTGATAAAACAATAACACAACATCGGAGTTGACCCGACGTTGTGTTATCTTTCTTGTTTAGGCTCAAGAAGAGCTTATTTCTTCTTGTGTCTGTCCTTTCTCAAGCGTTTTTTGCGCTTGTGAGTCGACATCTTGTGTCTTTTGTGTTTCTTACCGTTTGGCATAGTATTATGATTTTAGCGTCGATTCTTACTTAACAGCGTTCATGAAGGTCTTGGCGGGCTTGAAAGCCGGAATCTTGTGAGCCGGGATGGTGATGGCCACATTCTTGCCGATGTTACGGCCAGTCTTTTCGGCGCGGGTCTTGATAATGAAGCTACCAAAGCCTCTCAAATATACGTTTTCGCCCTTGGCCATCGAAGCCTTGACGACTTCCATGAAGTTCTCGACGACGTTTTGTACGGCGCTCTTTTCGATACCAGTCTTGTTGGCAATTTCAGCCACGATTTCTGCTTTTGTCATTTTTCTTCTTTTTTAATGGTTATGTTATGAGTTTGTCGTAAATTTGCCGCAAAAGTACGAACATTTTCAATACGCGAGCACTTTTTGTTCAAATTTTTTCGTCTAAACAGTTATAAATAAAGAATTTCGGAAAATCTTACGATGGAATTCCTACAAGAGACCCTAATTAATTGGTATAACGAAAACCGCCGAGATTTGCCTTGGCGCCACAACCCTACACCCTACCAAGTGTGGCTTTCCGAGATCATCCTGCAACAGACCCGCGTCAACCAGGGATGGGATTACTACCTGCATTTCATTGAGCGTTGGCCTACTGTTGCAGAGCTTGCCAAAGCCTCCGAGGAAGAGGTGTTAAAAATGTGGCAAGGCTTGGGTTATTACTCCCGTGCCCGCAACTTGCACCTATGCGCAAAACAAGTCGTAGAGCAATACAATGGAATGTTTCCAGCTGATTACGAGCAACTTAAAAAACTCAAAGGCGTAGGAGACTACACTGCTGCCGCCATTGCCTCCATCGCTTTCAACTTGCCTCATGCCGTGGTCGACGGAAATGTTTACCGGGTTTTATCGCGTCTTTTCGACATTGAGACACCTATTAATACTAATGAAGGCCAACAACGCTTTGCCCAACTTGCCAAAGCGTTGCTCAATCGCGAGCAGCCCTCGCTCCACAACCAAGCCATGATGGAGTTTGGCGCGTTGCATTGCACTCCAAAAAACCCGAACTGCATGCTTTGCCCCTTGCAAACGCAATGTCTAGCCTTCGCGCATCAAACCGTCATGCAACGACCTGTGAAACTAGCCAAGACAAAAGTCACGACACGATATTTCAACTATTTGGTTTTCAGGCTTCAAGGAAAAATTTACCTTCATAAGCGCGATGCCAACGACATTTGGAAAAACCTCTACGACTTCCCCTGCATCGAAAGCGAAAAGCCGATGTCAGTTGAAGAAGTGTTAGTCTCTGAAGAATTTCAGCAACTCATAGGAAACCAAACATTTGTTGTAACAAAAACCTCACCGGTCTTCACCCACAAGCTGACCCATCGGACGCTCTTGGCGCAGTTCATCGAGATAAAACTTTCGCAAGAATTGTTGCGGATTGAAACAAAAGGCTTAATTTTGACCCCCGAAAGGGACTTGGGAAACTACCCCATTCCACGCTTAATAGACTTATACCTAACCACTTAAAACGAAACATCATGGCAGGATTAAATAAAGTCATTCTCATCGGACGACTTGGAAGAAATCCGGAAATCTACACCACCGAAAGTGGAAGCAAAAAAATCACCGTTTCCTTGGCCACTTCTGAACGTTATCGTGATCGCGACAACAACTGGGTGGAACAAACCGACTGGCACAACATTGTCGTTCTTGGCTATCTCGCCAATGACATAGCTGAAGGCCGCCGCAACTATATCAAAGGTGACCTTATGTACGTGGAAGGCAAATTGAGGAACCGCCAATATACCAACCAGCAAGGCATTGTTTGCAATGTGAGTGAAGTCTTGGCCGACAAGATGATGCAATTGGCTCCCTCACATTCATCGCAACAATCGTCGTACGGACAGCCTTACACGCCCGCCAACGAACCCGCTCCCACGGGTTACACACCACAAGGCAACACCCCAGAGGAAAGCGACGATTTGCCGTTTTAATACATGGTTTTATCAGCATAGATACACTCACTACGCAGCCCATGTCATGCCGGCCGACGAAGGAGAGAGCTATCTATGGGCTGCTCCGTTCGGTATGACATGCTGATAAAACCTTAAAACATATCTCACATCAAAAGTTTTTTGTACTTTTGCAGCGCAAAACATAAAACACACCGCTTTGGAAACACCCGACCCTGACCCTCTCATAGGATTGCTCAACGTTGTTTCAAACAACTTTTTCACCGGATTTACCGTCAACGCCATCATTGGAATAGTCGTATTGTGCCTACTCCTCGTCGCTTCTGCATTAATATCGGGCAGCGAGACGGCGTTTTTCTCGCTCCAGCCCGCCGACATAGACGACTTGGAGTCTCGCAACGATGTCAAAAGCAAACAAGTGCTTAAATTGCGCGAGATACCCAAAACCTTGCTCGCTACTATCCTGATAGGCAACAACTTCGTCAATGTGACCATCACCTTGCTGTCGACCTATATCATGGCACAGTTGTTCGACATGGCCAACCATCCCTTGGCTGCTTTCTTGCTGGAGGTGGTCATTGTCACCTCATTAATACTAATTGTAGGCGAGATTACGCCGAAGATTTTCGCTAGCAAACGCCCTGCTTCGATGGCGCGTTTCATGGCACGACCGCTACGATTCCTCGTCGGACTATTCAAGCCGTTGAGCAAGCTGCTGGTCAGCTCCACTTCATTCATGGACAGGCACTTGGAACGAAAGAAAGGCGAAATCTCGATGGAAGACCTCTCAACCGCTGTCGAAATCGCGACCGAAGAATCCACCCCACTTGAGGAGAAACAGATGCTGAAA
>JAEEGJ010021492.1_pt1 | contig 13875 bp, 5 predicted proteins | sample 8958761 | NCBI WGS metagenome assembly JAEEGJ01 (sample SAMN16246546, study PRJNA631951) | gut metagenome | biome: gut microbiome; feature: rumen; material: RS-attached | host: Bos | place: Iran: Karaj | collected 2018-10 | reverse complement strand
TGTTGGAGAGGTAAGTGCGAGGAACATCCGATACGTAGCTCGTGCCTTCCCAACGGTTGGCATCCAGCATACCTACCTCCTTGTTGCCATAGCCATAGCAGGAGTTGAGGCTGTTGTAGATGTCGTCTGATACGTGGTAGTCGAGAGCTCCGAAAGTCGAAATGCTGAGATCGACACGCTTGTACTCGAAGTGAGCACTCAGACCAAAGTTGATCTTTGGCAGACCACTGCCAAGCACTACCTGGTCGTCACCGTTGACGATGCCGTCACCATTCATATCCTTGTAGAGGCAGTCACCCACGTTGGCGCCATCCTGGCGAGCCACAGCATTGTGAGCATTGAGTTCCTCCTGGGTACGGGCAATGCCTTCATAAACCCAGCCGTAGAACTGACCGATCTCCTCGCCTACATAGGTAGCGTAGGCACCAGAGATGAACGAGTCGGTGCCGAAACCAAGAGAGGTTACCTTGTTCTTCAAGGTGCTCAAGTTGGCACTAACATCATACTTCAAAGGATGATCGTGGTTGCGATAGGTCAGCGAGAACTCAAGACCGCTGTTCTCCATCGAGGCAGCATTCATCGTCACGCTTGTGTTGGCAAAACCTCCACTGGCAGGAACGGGAACGCCATAAAGCAGGTCTTCAGAGACGTTCTTGTACCACTCTGCAGTGAACTCGATGCGATTGTTGAACATAGCGATATCGATACCGGCATTGGAAGTCTTCTTCTTTTCCCATGCGATATTCTCATTCACGAAGGTAGAGAGGGCAGAACCAAGCACGGGGACATTGCCAAAGCTGTAGGTCATGTTCTTACGCATCATGGTAGCCTGGAACTGGTATTCACCGATGTTCTCGTTACCGAGCACACCGTAGCTGCCACGGAGCTTCAAGAGGTTGACGACGTTCTTGCTTACCTTGAACCAAGGCTCGCGGTCGATACGCCAGCCAAGTGATACCGATGGGAAGGTCTCCCAACGGATGTCCTTCGTAAGACGAGAGCTTCCGTCACGACGTACGATAGCAGAAATCAGGTAACGGCCATCGAAGTCATAGTTCAAACGGGCAATATAGGAAGTAAGGGCATGCTTGAACTCGTAAGAGGAAGCATCACGCGTACCGGCATTCTGGATCTGCAGGAAGTATGGTTCTGCAAGATTGACGCCCCAGGCATTCAGCTCGTGGGTATTCTCCTCCTCGTAAGTCTGACCTACAACGAGGTTGACATGGTTGCGACCGATAGTACCATCATAGGTCAACGTGTTCTCGATCAGCGCATCAGAATAGGTGCGGCTATTCTTCGACAAACGCTCGTTACTCTTGTCGAGATATACACGGTTGCTCTGGATCCAGGCTGAAACCCAAGTCTTGTCCTGAGCATGTGTCTTGCTGTAGGAAAGATTGATCTTATAGTTGAGTTTGTGGTTCTTGCTCTCGACGCCAAACATGCCAAGGAGGTCAACGTCGGCCGAGCCGGTGCCCACGATGCGATCGACGATCGTATTACGAGTCAACAGGTTGTTGACGAGCAATGGGTTCGAAGCAGAGATATCGCCATGTACGGTGTCATAATAAACGCCGTAGCCGTAGGCATCGTAATTGAAACTGCTTGCCGAACCGACCTTATCATCGAGAACCCAAGTCGAGTCGTCATATGCCTTGATGGTTGGCTGCATCAGCAGCGTACCACGAAGCACATTGGTCACATCGCCATAGAGACCCTGTACGTACTCCGAAGCATTCGAGAGTCCCATACCGTCCTGGCTGGAGTGCGAATAAGTAAGGCTTGTGCGGAACTTGATGAATTTGGCATCCATCGAGTTGTTCACACGGGCAGTATAGCGCTCGTAGTTAGGACCTGCACCTTCAAGTGTACCCTTCTGGTTGAAGTAGTCAAGACCTACATTATAAGTATTGTTGGCACCACCACCACTGAGGTTCACGTTGTGATTCTGGCGAATGCCCATCTTGAACACTTCGTCAAACCAATCGGTGTTGGTAGCATCGCGGAACTTGTAGCTTCCGTCGCCCTGCTGGCTGTAGCCACCGGGGAGAGGAGTGCCCGAATTGGCAGCAGCCTGACCGAGGTAATTGCTGTACTGATCGGCATCCATCACATCATAGACGCCCTTGCTGATCTGGTCAATACCAAAGTAGCCCTTGTAATCGACCTTCAGTGGCTGGTCTTTCTTACCGCCCTTGGTGGTGATGATGACCACGCCGTTGGCTGCACGCGAACCGTAGATAGCACCTGCCGACGCGTCCTTAAGTACCTGGATGGTCTCGATGTCGTTGGGCGAGAAGTCGCGGATGGTTGTACCCATGGGCACACCGTCGATCACGTAGAGAGGAGCGGTGCTGCCGAACGAGCCGATACCACGGATACGAACTGCAGGATCTGCACCAGGCTGACCGTCGCTGGTAATCTGTACGCCAGGAACCTTACCCTCGAGCATGGTCGAGATATTCGAGTTGGAGGACTTCTTCATTTCCTCCGCATTCACGATAGCCACCGAACCGGTGAGGTCGGCTTTCTTCTGTGTACCGTAACCTACGACAACGACCTGCTCAAGGATTTCGCTGTCGGAAGCCATCTTGATAGTGGGGAGCGATGTGCGTCCGTTCACCTGAACGTCCTGGTTCTGGAAACCTACATAGCTCACTTCGAGGGTTGCATTGGGATCAACGCTCAACTCAAAGTTACCGTCAAGGTCAGTAATCGTACCAGTGGCCGTACCCTTCACCTTGATGGTTGCACCTGTGAGTGGTTCACCCATGTCGTCAACAACTTGGCCCTTAACAGTAATGTTAGGAGCCGGTGCTTCTAAGGCCATTGCCGGTGTAGGATGAATCGCTACGCCGCCCATGGTACTCAGACCAAGCATCAATAAGAATAGTTGCTTTTGCATTGTAACTTTAATTTAGTGTTAATTATATAAAATGTGTAGTTGTTTTTGACTGCTTTTGACAAATCAAAACGTCACTCACATCGCAAAGCACCCGTGAGCATAAAGCATACTCAACGAGTCAATGGCGATGGCAACATTGAAAAGCATCTGTGATTAAGATGTGTGTGATAATGTGTTGTTAGTTGTAGCACCACTATCAAATGTTGGCTATCCTTAATTCTTCGAAATATCATCGAGAAAAACTTCAAGCTTAAACAAATTTCATGCGCAAAGATAGAGTTTTTTTTTGAAACATAAGAATTATTTACAAAAAAATATGAAAATTATGATGAAAAAAACTAAAAATACATCTTTTTTGACTCCAAAACACTATTTTCTTAATGAATATATATAAAATTTCCAAAAAAAAGCACTATCTTTGCATCGATTAAAACAAGACCTATCGACTATTATCAACTCTATTATATAACGCACATTAAATTCCAAAAATGCACAATGAAAACTAATTTTGCTTCTTTTGCCCTCTTGGCCCTTGGTGCAATAACCCTCGCTTCTTGTGACAATAAGCCTACTGTCCCCACCAGCGAATTGCTCGTCGAGGCCACACAACCTGGTGCCGAGATCAAGAACACGATGTACGGCATCTTCTTCGAAGACATCAACTATGCTGCCGACGGCGGCCTCTATGCCGAAATGATCAAGAATCGTTCGTTCGAATTTCCCCAGGCCTTGATGGGCTGGCAGGCCTTCGGCAAGGTTGAAGTTCGTAACGATGGTCCGTTCAAGCGTAATCCTCATTATGTACGTCTTTCCGATCCAGGTCACGTACACAAGCGCACCGGTATTGAGAACGAAGGCTTCTTCGGTATTGCCACCAAGGCCGATGAAGTCTATCGTGTAAGCCTTTGGGCTCGTTGCCCAAATGGCGGCAAGAGCACCCTGCTCCTTTGGTTCTCCGACAATGACTCTATGGGTGAGACCCAGGAGACTGCTTCTGGTCGCATTGACGTAGAGGGTAAGGAATGGAAGAAGTACACCACAGAAATCACTGCAAAGGTAACTGCCGACGACCTCGCCTTCCGCATCTTCCTCCGTGGCTTTGACGAGAAGGAGCCAATCGTGGCTACCGACCTCGAGCACATCTCTGTATTCCCCAAGGATACCTGGAAGGGCCGCGAGAATGGTATGCGCAAGGATCTTGCTCAGGCACTTTGTGACCTGAAGCCCGGTGTATTCCGTTTCCCCGGCGGCTGCATCGTCGAGGGCACCAACCTTGAGCAGCGCTACCAGTGGAAGAACTCGGTAGGTCCTGTCGAGAATCGTCCTATCAACGAGAACCGTTGGGAGAACACCTTCCCCCATCGCCTTTATCCCGATTATCACCAGAGCTATGGCCTTGGCTTCTTCGAGTTCTTCCAGCTTTGCGAGGACTTCGGTTGCGAGCCGCTTCCTGTCATCAGCTGCGGTCTGGCTTGCCAGTTCCAGAATGAAATCAAGGACGAGGCCAAGGTACACGTTGCCCTTAAGGATCTCAAGCCTTACATCCAGGATGCTCTCGACCTCGTCGAGTTTGCCAATGGTGATGTCAACACCAAGTGGGGCAAGGTTCGCGCCGAAATGGGACATCCCGAGCCCTTCAACCTCCATTATCTGGGTGTCGGCAACGAGCAGTGGGACTATGACGAGGCTCATGGCGGCAACAATCCTGCCTTCACCTCCCGTCTGAAACTCTTCAGTGACGCCCTTCGTGCCGCTTATCCCGATCTCAAGCTCATCGGCACCACCGGCCCGAACTCCGAAGGTTGGGACTTCGACCTCCTGCAGCCACGCATGAAGGAGCTCAAGGTCGATCTCTATGACGAGCACTACTACCGCGACGAGGAATGGTTCCTCAGCCACGGTCATCGTTACGACAACTACGACCGCGAGGGTCCAGCCGTATTCGCCGGTGAATATGCCTGCCACGGCAAGGGCAAGAAGTGGAATCACTTCGAGACCTCACTTTACGAAGCCGCCCACATGACCGGCATCGAACGCAACGCCGACATCGTCCACATGGCTACCTATGCTCCCCTCTTCGCCCACGTCAAGGGCTGGCAGTGGCGTCCCGACATGATCTGGTTCGACAACCTTCGCTCGATGAAGTCCGTGTCCTACTATGTACAACAGCTCTATTGCCACCACAAGGGCACCAACGTCCTGCCTCTCACCATGGACGGTAAGGTTGTAGCAGGGGATGAATACCAGAATGGTCTCTTTGCTTCGGCTGTCGTTGACAAGGGCACTGGCGAATATATCGTCAAAGTTGCCAACACCAGCAATTTCGACCAATCACTTGATATTCGTTTCAACGGCCTTGACGGCATCACCTCAGCTCGCCAAATTCTGCTCCACAGCGATGACCTCGATGCCGACAACACCCTCGACGAGCCCGAGAAGATCGTTCCCGAGGAAACCAGCATCTCTGCCAATGGAGACGTCCTCAACGTGACTTTGAAGGCCAAGACCTTCGCAGTATATATTGTCAAGAAGTAAGTCTTATTCGGAGTACTCGGAATTTTCGGATTATTCCGATTGTTCCGAGTATTCTGAGTATTTAGAGCACTCCTATTCCACCGACTACACATTATATATATTATATATGAAACATCTTCTAATCTTAGCACTCTCTGCTGCTGCGCTTCCTGCTTTGGCCGATACTGTCCTGACCGATGCTGACCTTGTGGGTGCCTGGCACACCAAGAGCTACGGCCAGCGCATCGTATGCCACGATCCTTCGGTCTTCATGGACACTATCAATTTCGAGAAGACCTCTCCACGCTACTACATCTACGGTTCACACCTTGGAGCCGGTTACACCTCCCCCACCAGCAACTACCAGAACTGGACCGCTTTCGGCAACGGCGAGACCAGCAACTGCACCCTCTTTGCTGACCTCAACGGCAATCGCGTCAACTTTTCCAGTGCTTACAATACGCATGCCATCAAGAAAGTGAAGAACTACCAAGGCAACGAAGTTAATTTCGGAAACTTCAATGCCCACGACTGGCAGTATAAGGGCGACAACATCCAGGGCAACGAATGGGCCCCCGACGTGATCTACAATCCTACGATGAAGAAGTGGCTGATGTATATGAGCATCAATGGTGACCATTGGGCTTCGGTCATCGTCTGCATGACTTCTGATTCTCCGCAAGGCCCATGGATCTATCAAGGTCCCGTAGTATTCTCTGGCTTCCAGGGGTCCTATGCCCACAACGGTTTCGACCGCACACAGGACTACAAGCACACCGACCTTGAGATTGCCATCGGTGAACAATCCAGCCTCCCCTCTCGCTACAACGTTTCGAGCAACTGGGGTCAGTATTACCCCAACTGCATCGACCCCTGTGTCTTCTACGATGAAGAAGGGAAACTTTGGATGAGCTATGGCTCATGGTCGGGCGGCATCTTCATCATCCGACTCGACCAAACGACTGGTCTGCGTGACTACACCATCACCTACCCGCTGCAGATCAACGGCGTCGACTCCTCCTCCCAGACTGCTTCGAAGGACATGACCTGCGACCCCTACTTCGGCAAGAAGATTGCGGGTGGTTACTATGTCTCGGGTGAGGCTTCCTACATCGAGCACATCGGCAACTACTACTACCTCTTCATGAGCTATGGTGGACTGGTTGCCAATGGTGGCTACCAGATACGCGTCTTTCGCAGCGATAAACCAGACGGTCCCTACAAGGACTGCTGCACCGCTGCCGGACAATCGGCCATCTACAACAGCTACATCCTCAACTACGGCCGAAACATCGGTCGTTGCATCGGCGTGAAGATCCTGGCCAACTATCAGTGGGACACCATGCCTACTGCCGAACTTGCCCAAGGCCACAACTCTGCTATCGTCGATCATGAGGGTCGTGCACTGCTCGTCTATCACACCCGCTTCAACAATGGTACCGAAGGACATCAGGTGCGCGTCCATCAGATGTTCGTCAACGAGGACGGCTGGCTCGTCACAGCGCCCTACGAATTCAGCGGCGAGACAGTCTCGACTGCCGACATCGCGGCATCACAGCTTTATAGTGCTGACGAGGTGGCAGGTGACTACCAGCTCATCACCCATCCCTACAACCAGGATACCGACAACAAGGCCTACGAGTCTCCTGCCACTATCCATCTGAACAGCGACGGCACTGTCACAGGCCAATATACGGGCAGTTGGCAACTCGTCGATGGCACCAGCTACATCAACATTTCGCTCAAGGGCATCCGTACGGGCAATAACCTGATTGAATTCAAGGGCGTATTGACTCGTCAGACCATCGACTTCACCGACATCTCTGCGCTCTGCTTCACCGCCCTCAGTTCGAGCAATGGTTACGTTTCGACATCCAACCAGACGCGCGGCCTCCAGGTTTGGGGCAGCAAAGCCGATGCCAAGGCTGCCATCAAGTACACCCTCGACAAGGTAAGCCTCAGCACCAAAGTCAACTCCGACATCACGCTTCCAGCAGGAAAGCTTGGCGCTACTATTGAATGGACATCGAGCAATCCCAACGTCCTCACCAACGAAGGCAAGATTGTCAGCAACGGCCAGACCACTTTGACAGCCACCATCCGCAAGGACGGCTACGTCTATACCAAGGACTTCGCTGTCACCGTCGATGGTGAAGCCACCCCGACCTACTTCCCCGAGTGCGGTGCCAAGGACTTCAGCAATGGTTGGTGGCAGACCTTCTCGCCTACCTACACGCTCAAGGCAGGTTCCCAGTGCAACTTCAAGTTCTACAACTACACCAAAGGTGAACAGAACTGGCAGAACTGGGCGCTCTACGGCTGCAAGGCATTCAGCAATGGCAACATCACCACCGAATACTTCGGCGTACGTTGCGACAACTGGGACAATACCACCGGATCGAACACCGGCTGTACGAGCAACTACAATTGGGACACCTTCAAGAGTGATATGGATGGTTCGCTTGTCGATATGACCTGCAGCCTCGGAACCAATGGTGTATTCGAAATGAAAGCGACCATTACTACCAAGACCGGCATCGTTTATACCTATTCCTACAAGAAGACCATCAGCGCTCGTCCCGCTGAGATCATACTATTCTTCGTCACCGAAGCTGCTTACATCGGACCCGATGGTCCCAATGGCGAAAGCCTCGGCATCGAGGAAGTACAAGTTGACTCTTCGAACCACCCGAACCATTCGAACCTTATCTTTGCTCCCGATGGCCGTCGTCTCAACGGCTTCCAGAAGGGCATCAACATCGTGAACGGCAAGAAGATCATCATCCGATAAGCCGACAATTTTCGCATCAGCGGAAGCAAAAACCAAAATAGCAGCATGACCAATCTTAGCCAGGATTGGTCATGCTTCGTTTGGATGGGTCCAATTTACGTTAGTGAATTGGACTGACGCGATTGGATGAGTCCAATTTACGTTAGTGAATTGGACCGGCACGATTGGATGAGTCCATTTTACTTTAGTGAATTGGACTGGCACGATCGAATGAGTCCAATTTACGATTGTGAATTGGACCGACACGATTGGATGGGTCCAATTTACGATTGAGAATTGGACCGAAACGACTGGATGAGTCCATTTTACGATTGAGAATTGGACCGAAACGACTGGATGAGTCCATTTTACGATTGAGAATTGGACCGACACGATTGGATGAGTCCATTTTACTTTAGTGAATTGGACCAGCACGATTGGATGAGTCCATTTTACTTTAGTGAATTGGACCGCAGCAATAAAAAAGAATACATCCTGTATCAGGGTGTATTCTTTTATGCTCTTTATTCCTTTTTGACGAACGAGAATATCGAGGTAGTGTATTTCTTCAACTCCTTTTCAAACGCGTCTTCCTTTCCTTCGAGCCACGTGTTGAGGTGAGCATGAAAAGCGGGGCTGTGATCCATGTAGATCGTGTGGGTAAGTTCGTGAAGGAGTATCAGCTTCTGGAGATGCATAGGCAAGAGCAACGTGAAGAGCGAAAGATTGATGTTGTAACTCTTTTTGCTATTGAGAAGGGATCTTTGCTTGTGTTGTGAGCAACTTCCCCATCTTCCTTTGCTGCTATTGATCTTGACCTCATTCAACTGAATGCCATAACGCGCGGCATACCCAAGCAGACGCGGAAGTAACTGCGCCTTGGCATACATTCTGACACCTTCAATGATTGCACGCTCAAACAAAGCTTGTCTGTCACCTTTATCAAAATCGAAATCAGGAGGACAAACAAACTGTAATATCGCAGGCTTCAAAATAATTTCTTCACCATGCATATTCTTGTCGATTTGGGCGGCTTCCTTATGAAAAAGGACCTTCTGACTCGTTCCTTTGATAAACGAAATATGCAAACAATCGGTTTCGATGCGAAAATCCCAATCGATATGCACTGTTTCCGTTTTCTTGTCTTTGGCAGTCTGGTTAACCTGCAGCATCGAAAGCAGTTGCGTGCGGTTCTGCTCAACCGCACGCACTACATCCTTAACGTCATAACGAGGTGGGACAGTTACCCGGATGCCGATTTTTGGCGTGCCATCATTGGCGGGACGAAACGTATAACGAACCGCACGACGATTGACGATGATATACAGATGACCGAAATCACGGTCTTCCAAAATCTTGTCGCAAAGCATACTTTAGTGTGCTGCTAACCAATTGGGACCGCTTCCACAATCAGCAATAAGAGGCACGGAGAGTTTGACGACACCCGACATCTCTTCGAGCACCACCGTCTTGAGTCGTTCAAGTTCCTGTGGAGGCACAGTGAAATTCAATTCGTCGTGTACCTGTATCAACAATTTTGCATGAAGCTTCTCGCGACGAATACGCTCCCAGATACGTACCATGGCAATCTTGATGATATCAGCAGCAGTTCCCTGGATGGGCGCATTGATAGCATTTCGCTCGGCATAACCACGCACGGTGGCATTGGCGGAATGAATGTCCTTGAGCATACGACGACGGCCGAACAAAGTCTCCACATATCCTTTCTCACGAGCTACGCGGATACTCTCATCCATGTACTCACGAATGCGTGGATAGGTAGAGAAATAGCCATCGATGAGTTGCTTGGCTTCTCCACGTGGGATATTCAGACGGGAAGCCAGGCCGAAGGTCGAAATGCCATAGATGATGCCGAAGTTAGCCGTCTTGGCCTTGGTACGTTCCAATTTGGTGACCTCTTCGAGGGACTTATGGTAAATCTTTGCAGCCGTAGCACGATGAATATCGTCGCCTTCGAGGAAGGCTTCCACCATGTTCGGGTCCTGGCTCAGATGAGCCATGAGTCGCAACTCAATCTGACTATAGTCGGCGCTGAAGAAGACTTCGCCCTCGTCGGGAACAAATGCCTTGCGCAATTCGCGGCCTGTTGCATCGCGTATCGGAATATTCTGCAGGTTGGGATTGCTGCTCGAAAGTCGTCCCGTAGCCGTGACCGTCTGGTTGAACTGGCAATGGATGCGATGCGTCTTCGGATTGATTTCCTGGGGCAATGCCTCGATGTAGGTACCGAGCAGTTTCTTGTTGCCTCGATAACTCAGGATGCCGTCGATAAGTTCGAGATGGACAGGATTGTCAAGGCGACTCTTGAGTTGCACAAGCACATCTTCGGCCGTACTGCGGTTCTTGGATTTCGGGTCGAGACGCAATTCATCGAAAATCACCTGTGCCACGACCTTAGGTGAGAGCGGATTGAAGGGATGACCTGCAATCTCGCCGAGTCGTTGCTCCAATCGCTTCTGCTCCTCCTCAAGGATCGCCTTCGACTCGGTGAGCGCACTGACATCCAAACGAACACCCGTAAGTTCCATATCTGCCAACACACGAACAAGAGGCATCTCGATTTCGGTGAAGAGTTTGAGCAAATTCTCCTTCTTCAACATCGGACGCAACTTTTGTGCGAGCTGATACGTCACGTCGCTATCTTCGCAGCAATATTCAGCCACCTGCTCCACTGGGCAGTCGCGCATGGTTTTCGGCTTTTCTTCATCCTCGGCAGCATCCATCATAGCAAAGAGGTCAAGGTCAGCTTCAGCCGTCTTTTTCTTTTTGCCGGTGTCGATGAGTGCACTTGTCGGGATAGGCTTGTAGCCAAGGTAAATCTCCGACAGGTAATCCATATTGTGCGGCTGCTCAGGTTCGAGCAAATAATGCGCTATCATCGTGTCGAAAAGTGGATAAGCCACCTCGACGCCATAACGCTTCAGGATGGAATAGTCGTACTTGGCATTCTGAGCTATCTTGAGAGCTGCTTCGTTCTCGAAGATGGGACGAAGATCCTCGACAATGGCTTTCGCAGCAATCTGATCGGCAGGCACGGGCACATACCAGGCCTTGTGGTCTGCTGCAGCAAACGATATGCCCACAAGCTCTGCATCGATGATGTTCAGGCTGGTTGTCTCGGTGTCGAAAGCCCATTCCGCAGTCCAGAAAAGTTCGGACACCATATCCTGTCGCTTCTCGGGAGTATCAACGATGATATAGTTGGTCTTGATGTCGCGGATAGTCTGATAGGACTGAGGAGCTGCGGGGACACCCTCGGGGATTGGTTGAGAGGGGCGGCTGCCTGTGTCTCTTCCCTCAGCCAAACTTGGCTGAGACGAAGACAGGGATTGACCGACAGGGATCGAAGGGGCAACTACAGAGCCTGACGTAGTGACGGGTGCTGACTGCTCTGCAAAAAGGGAGTCATTGTCTATCTTTGCTCGAACCTCGTCGCGCATCTTGCGGAATTCGAGCTCGCCAAAGAGTTCGGCGAGCTTGGCATAGTCGGGAGTCTCGACCTTAAGTGCCTCAGCATCGAGCACGGTGCCTGGCACGTCAAGGCAGATGGTGGCGAGGTATTTGGAGTCCTTGATCTGCTGAATGTTCTCTGCCACCTTGGCAAACATGCCTTTCTTCAAATTGGGAAGTTCCTTTTTGCCCTCGGCAACGGCTGCCTCAACGACCGAGATCATATTCTCCACGCTATCGAAATCCTCGATAAGTTTCTGTGCAGTCTTCGGGCCGACACCAGGACAACCTGGGATGTTGTCGGCCGAATCGCCTTGCAGACCCAACATGTCGATGACTTGCGAGGTCCTTTTCAATCCATATTTCTTGAGCACGGCCTCCCGGTCGAGAATCTCATAACCAGGACCAAATGATTTAGGCTTGAAGATAACGCTATGGTCGGTGACGAGCTGTGCATAATCCTTATCGGGGCTCATCATAAATGTCTCGAACTCTCCGCTCTCGTCGGCAAGGCGCGACATAGTGCCCACCACATCATCGGCCTCGTAGTTGGGCACTTCGATGATGGGGATGCGATAGGCTTCGATGATCTTCTTGATCCACGGCACGGCGAAAGTGATGTCCTCGGGTGTGGCCTCGCGCTGCGCCTTGTAAGTAGGGAACTGCTTGTGGCGAAACGTGCCTCCTTTTGGATCGAAGCACACGGCGATACAGTCGGGGCGGAGCAGCCCCGACTCATCGAGCCAAGCGGGATTGGCATCGGGCATCTTCTGGCCTCCCAACACGTCCTGCAGGGTTTTGGTGAAACCATAGATGGCCGATGTAACCTGTCCCTTGCTATTCACAAGCGGCTTGTTGATGAACCCGTAGTATGCGCGAAATATCAGCGCGTATGCATCCAAAAGGAACAGTCGTTTCATAATCTTTAAAGGTCGCTACGCTCAAAATTATAAAAAAATTATATAAAAAAATATCAAAGTTGTCTTTCCCTTACAATTATTGATTCAGTTTTATGAAAATTTGAAGATAAAGCCGTTCAATTGATGTTACATGAGCTTTACCTTCTCTATTTCACCAGTCAATTGATCCCGACGGTACCACTCAGAGAATAGGCTGTCACCTCCGAAATTAACAATCATCCCATAGGGCATATGCGTAAGATGCATATAATTGAAAAGCTGACGACGATGTTCTTTGTCAACGAATTTCACAGCCTTTAATTCTAGGATGATTTCATTATTGACGACCAGATCCATACGATAAGTCTGGTCAAGTTTCACATCATCCCAATACATTGGCAGAAAAACTTGTCGCTCAACCTTGTACCCCTTTAATTCCAAAAGATATTTCAGCGCAGCCTCATAGGCAGATTCCAACAAACCATTGTGATACCTACGATGTACAAGCATTGCCTCTCCAGTTATTTCCTTGAAAAATTTGAATTTATCATTATATTCTTGAATCAAATCCATCAGTTTTTATAATTTTTTGATTCAATTTTTTTATAATTTTGAGGCCAAAGGCCGACCATAGGAGAAACAGCTAGTAGTTTCAAACATTGAAGCGGAAGTGCATGATGTCGCCATCCTGCACGACATAATCCTTGCCTTCGACGCCCATCTTGCCAGCTTCCTTGACAGCGGCTTCGCTGCCATACTTGATGTAGTCGTCGTACTTGATGACCTCGGCGCGGATGAAGCCCTTTTCGAAGTCGCCGTGGATGATGCCGGCACATTGTGGAGCCTTCATGCCCTTGCGATAAGTCCAGGCCTTCACTTCCATCGGACCAGCAGTAATGTAGGTCTGGAGGCCTAGGAGCTTGAAGGCAGCATGGATCAAGCGATTGACGCCCGATTCTTCCAATCCGAGTTCCTCAAGGAACATCTGGCGTTCTTCGTAACTCTCGAATTCAGCAATCTCAGACTCAATCTTTGCCGAAATAACGAGCACTTCGGCATCCTCGTCCTTCACCGCTTCTCTTACTTTTTCGACGTAAGCGTTGCCATCCTTTGCTGAGGCCTCATCCACGTTACAGACATAAAGAATCGGCTTGCTGGTCAGCAGGAAAAGGTCATGATAGGCTTTCTCTTCATCTGGATTCTCGGGCTGCACCGTGCGGGCAGATTTGCCTTGCGACAACGCATCCTTGATACGCATCATCAGATTGTATTGCACCTTGGCATCCTTGTCGGAGCCTACTTGAGCCAACTTG
>JAEEGJ010021491.1_pt1 | contig 13876 bp, 15 predicted proteins | sample 8958761 | NCBI WGS metagenome assembly JAEEGJ01 (sample SAMN16246546, study PRJNA631951) | gut metagenome | biome: gut microbiome; feature: rumen; material: RS-attached | host: Bos | place: Iran: Karaj | collected 2018-10 | reverse complement strand
TACTTATATTCTTTCCCAGTTGAATGATGAATTCAAAAAAAGTATTTGAGTTTGTGCGCTTTTTGTAAGTGCTTGAATATTAAATTTTAATCAGAGTATATTAAATAATGTTCAGCGTATGTTGCGAAAGCGATGTGATTGATTTTTTATGAAAAGAAGAGAACCACCGGCAACAAATGAAGCCGTGAGGCATTCGATGCGGGGGAATACAAAAAAAGATACTTCCATAGAACTTTTGTTAAGGCGTGCGCTTTTCAAACGCGGCATACGTTATCGGAAAAATGTTAAAAGCATTTTGGGAACGCCGGACATTGCAATAAAAAAATACAGACTGGTTGTTTTTTGCGACGGCGATTTTTGGCACGGAAATAATTATCATAGCGTAAAATCGCATAAGGAATTCTGGGATGAAAAGATAAAACGGAATCGTGAGCGAGACTTGGAATATACAATTCGTTTACGTGACGAAGGATGGACAGTTATTAGATTTTGGGAAAGCGAAATACGGAATGATTTGAATTCTTGTGTAGAAAAGATATTAGTTGTAATAAATAATAAAAAGAGATTAAAATAAAAAAGTCCTCAAATAATTATAAGGAAAGGAAGTTTCCCTTAATATCATTTGTCATCACGATGAGGATTTGTGGCGACATCCCTTGCTCTTTTTAATTGCTTCAGCCAATGGAGAACCTGGATTTCGGAAACAGACTGGATGCCGTCAAAAGAATCAATAGCATCTTCGAGACTTTCAAAGGCGATAACATTCGGATTATATGTTTTGTCAGGTCTGTTCAGGATGGAACGTAGTTTGCGTAGTTCTTTCAGCCATTGTAAGGTCTGATAATCGCCCAGCGTATCATTAAACGGATTGGTTTCGAATCGGCGGATTGCTTCAGAGAGGCTCTTGTAACCATCTTCCGGAATGGTTAATTCGGGAAAATTTTCTTCCGGTGAAATGTCCAGCAATCCCATTGTGTCGTCTTCCATAAAGTCTTCATACATGTCTTTCAGTTTTTCTTCGTCGTCACATTTGGTTTCAATGGAAACCAGTGCTTTCACAAAATTTTGGTAATCTTTTTCTTGCAATTGCAAAAGTTGTTTTTTCATTTTTGTAAATTCCATAAGCTGATCCTCCTTTGGGCGATCGTATTATAGATCGGTTTGCAGGATATCGCAAGAAAAAATATAAATTTTTTCTTATTTGTAGCAGGAGTTTTTGTTATAAATGTAGAATAACCAAAGGCTGATTTTTTAGAGCTGCCAAAAACGGTTTTGTTGCAAAGATTTTCAGTAAAATGATTAGCACGGGGAAGCCTGTCGTAAAATCTTGTTTCGTTCTCTTTTGAGTGCACTTTTTTAAGTGCAAGTGTACTTTTTGGGGCGTTAGTGCACTTTTTCTGAAAAAAGTGCACTGGGCTGAACCCAGTGCTAATGCGGTATTGCGTGTTGTAAGTGTACTTAGTGTACTTTTTTCCACACGTTATTTCATATAATATTTTTTATATGCATAGAGTAGTAAAAAAAGTACACTAAGTACACTGAAGATATTAAAACCCAGTATTCATGCTGGTTAGAGGCAGTGTACTTTTGATGTACTTAGTGTACTTCAGTGTACTTTTTATGTAAAAATGAAACACAGCGCTTGTCTTTTTTCAGGCAGGCGCTGTGTTTTAGCTTATCTTGCAAATATCCCTTGCACGGCTGCAGGATCTTTATAATTATTTTTCACTGAGTATGGCTTCCAGCCCGTCCCTGAATTCCCTGAAATGTTCCGGGAAATTCTCCGATCCGTGCGCGTAAATTTTCCGGCTGCCGTTGACGGTGGCTTTGAGGGAAAACATGATTCCGTCCCTGACGTCTTTCGGGTGATTGCCGACAAAGCCGTCCCAGGTCAGAAGCTCGCAGTCGTTCAGCAGTTTCAGCACCCTGTCAGGGCTGCACACCGTTTTGCTTTCAGGCACTCGTTTATCGCCATTTTTTTCATATCTTATCTCGTATTCAGTGACTTCGGCCTTTTTGCTTTTCATCACAATTTCATACTCGGTGGTAAACCGCATACCGCTCAGGCGGAGCGTGACAATCTCAAAAGACGTAATTTTATCGGATGGATTTTCTGAACCAAAAGCTTGTGAAACAGATGGAAAAAGCATCATCGTCGCAGCCAGTAACAGGAAAGTGAATAATTTTTTCATTTTATTTCTGTTCATTTTTATTCCGCCTTTTGCATTTTTTATGTTTAAATTTAAATTTATTATATCACAAAAGCAGCAAAATTGACAGTGACGGAAATATTTTTCTAATTATATCATACTCATCGTTGCTGAGCAAAACAGCAATTTACTTCACTATTTTTTCAAAACGGAACATCCCGTCCGGGAACTGATCGTCCAATTCATTGCCCGCGTCAAGATCCTTCGGGTCAGGATGATACCTGTTGAAGAACTCTACAATATGAAATCCGCAGCGGTTGACATAGAAATGGATATTCCTTTTTTCAAAATACGGAGTGAACGTTTCCCAGACTTTAACTTCCGGATGGAGTTTTTCCACCGCGCGCCATGCAGCGAAACCTATACCTTTGCTATGTTCCTTCGGGGAAACAAATAACAATTCCAGGCTGCCCCGTTCGCCATTAACTTTGATAACAACGCCGCCGGCTTTTTTACCGTCTGCCATAATACGATAGGCTTCCCCACTGACGATACAATTCTCTATCGTCTCGCGGGAAATAATTTCATTCTCTTTTTCAAAATGATCGTCCCGGCGGCCGAATTCTTCAAGGGCTCCATAGTTAAAAGCTTCCTGGTTATCACGAATGAACTGTTCACGGTCGTCCGATTTCAAAGGACAGAGAGTTACCCTGGTCATATCAATTATCCTTTTAAATTACAAATAGTACAATTAACATTGATTTACTTAATTATAACAAAACAGCCGCAGAAAAATCTACGGCTGTTGGGGAGAACAGGAATTATTAGTTATACGACACTTCAATATCCATAGGCCGGACACTTAATTGTAAAAGCTGTTCCGCCCGCAATACGTCTAAGCTGTCCGTCTTTCATTTCACATTCCGATAACTCAGCAAGGTAAGCTTCCGCTTCGGCTTCCGTAATTTCAATTCCTTCTGATTTGGCTAACGCAATCAGCTCTTCCGCTGTTTTGCACCGCAGTGCATTTTCCAGCACTTCTTTTGTGATCTCGTTTTTGTTGACTGTCATACGTTCCCCACCTTTCGAAACAAAATATTACAACGGATTTTCACCTTACATTATATGTTATAAATAAAACATGAAAAATGCGCAATATCTGTTGAGAAACCGTTCAGTTTTCCGGTCATGGTTCAGTATGCCGAAATATTTTTAATCCGGTTACTTATTAATATCCTCCAGGTAATTCGCGAAATGACCGTCCGTGATGATCTTCTTTATTTCCGGCAGCTTCTCTTCGCTGAAGGAAATTTTGTCCGGTTTGCGGTTGGGCACGTAAACCGTAAAGCTTACCGACTTTCCGGCCGCGATGGCTTCCGCGCATTCCTGCGGGATGGAATAATAGCACAGATCAAACAGATTGATCCGCTGGAACGAGCGCGGCAGCTGCGTGTTCACAGCCTTCTGCGCCTTATAGGTTTTCCCGTCCACGGTAAAATCCGCTTCCCTGTCCAGCAGATAGCGGGACGAAGCGCTGGAATGATTGGTAAAGTTGATGATCAGGCGGAGGAAGTATTTCGCATTCTCCTCCCTGTCGATCTGTTTGATAAAAGAATACTCCCGGATGCCGTAGGTGCCCACATTTTTGTAGGTGCGGTAACTGATCGTATCGGAAAAATTATCCGTTTCCACCATGATCCGTGCCTGGGCGGGCATGGCGATCATCCAGAACATGGCAGCAAGTATCAGCAGTTTTTTCATGGTAATTCCCCCGTTTCAAAATTTCTGCTCACTAAACTGTTTCATCATTTTTATTCGCCAATAAAACAGCTGTCACCTTTATTATAATCCATAGTTTGAAAAAACAGTAATATAAAAAACCTGATGCGTGATGAGCGAATCAGGTCCAATATCACGTTTCTGATAATCATCTGTATAAAGATCAAATACCGTTTCTGGCACTTTTTTACTATTTTTGATCTTGCATATTTTCTCCTTGACAAGTAACATAGTAAATAAGAAAAAACATTAACGCTTATTCAGTTGTTATTATCAGAGCAGGAGGCGCTATTATGGGAACAATGACCAAAGAATTAATTGAAGCGTTATATCAAAATGGAAAAGCGGTATATGAGGGTAAAATTGACTTAAATACAGCGACTTCATCTATTCTTACTCAGTATCCTGACAATATTGCAGAAGCCTCTGCCAGGTTTTATATTGAATTATATTCGGATTTTATCAGCGGAAAAGGTTCAACATGGAATCAGAACAGTTCACTTGTCTTGTATTATGTCGAACATATCACTTTAGAACAAGGTTTAGATTCAGGAGCAAATGCTTTTAAAGCTGGCATGAACTTTGCAAAACTAAGACCTATAAAGAAACTTATATCTGATTTAAATGAACTTTGGAAAAGAATTGGTAACGGTTCGCCTGAAAAGAGAAACACATGGCTTCTAACGTGGAATCCAAACAACTGGAAATGGGATGGCTGTGCCGAAGCAGTTTCAGCAACACAAAGTGGAAAACGTTACCTTGAAAAATGGTCCTGCAGCAGTAATCATGTTCAGAAGGACGATAGGATTTTTTTAATAAAGTTAGGCAGTCAAACCAATGGGATTATTGCTTCAGGTTATGCAGAGGGGCCCTCATACGAAACGGAACACTGGGACGAACAAAAAAGATTGGCAGGAGTTACTTGCCGTTCAATCGATGTTTCTTTTGATGCGGTTCTAAATCCGGAAGGAAAAATCTTATCCCAGGAACAGCTGAAAGAGAACTTCCCGGAACAGCATTGGAGTCCACAGGCATCTGGAATTGCAATTAAGGCAGAGTATTGTGATAATCTTGAAAAATTATGGTCAGAGTTTTGTGAAAAGAACAAAGGACTGAACGAAGTGTTAAACATCAAAGACTCTATTAGTAAGATTAGTAATTATATCACATCCCGTGGATTTACTTATCCCAAAGGGCTTATTGAAAACTTTTATTTAAGCCTGAAAAGCAAACCCTTTGTTATCCTTGCAGGTATTTCCGGAACAGGGAAAACGAGGTTGGTAAAACTTTTTGCCGAGGCAATTGGTGCTGAATTCAAACTGGTTTCGGTAAGGCCTGACTGGAGCGATGGGAGCGATCTGTTTGGACATACTGATCTATATGGTAATTTCGTTCCCGGTCCGGTTTGTTCTGCTTTTGACAGTGCCATTAAATATCCTGATAAGCCAGTTTTCCTTTGCCTTGACGAAATGAATCTTGCACGGGTCGAATATTATTTGAGTGATTTTCTGTCAGTAATCGAATCCCGTGAAAAAAGAGATGGAAAGATTGTAACCGAAAGTATCGCACATTATAAGGACGGCATACCTGACAATCTGTACATTATTGGGACCGTAAATATGGACGAGACAACCTTCCCGTTCAGTAAAAAGGTCCTTGATCGTGCTAACACCATCGAATTCAGTAAAGTTAATCTGAAACCTCTGCAACCCATGAAACCTGTTGAACCACAACTGTTGCCCAACAGTTTTCTGCAGGCGAATTATCTTGTTCTTGCTACAGACTGCATGAACGAAGAACCGGATTTTGTAGAAAAAATCTGTGATGATCTGCAGGCTTTGAACGTATATCTTGAAAAGGCAAATTCTCACGTCGGATATCGTGTCCGGGATGAAATCGTTTTTTACATGTTATATAATAAAAAATCAGACGACCTGTTAGAGTATGAAGAAGCATTAGACAATGAAATCATGCAAAAGATACTGCCACGTATTCAGGGTAGTTCAGCAGCTATCAAAAAACTGCTGTTTGATTTATTTAAATTCTGCATGGGAAACGATGCCGGAATTGATGCTGATACCGGAAATGCAGGTGAACAGATGAAAACCCTGGCAAATACTGCAAAATATCCGGCAAGTGCGGAAAAAATTGGTTATATGATGACGAGGTTTGAGGATGACGGCTTCACTTCCTACTGGCTCTGATAAAGTATTAGAGATTCGAACTGCAAATGTAGATATAATAATAAAAAACAAAGGTATGAGAGTCACAGATTTTACCAAAGTATTGACAGCGTAAATATTGGTGGATTGCCATTTCTTCCTTCTGCTACGACCCTTGTTACAAAACTATTAGATGATCTTATTACTGATTCTTCCGAATCTGCATTTGAAAGAACAACACTGCCTGCAGGAATAGAAGAGCGAATTCGTACTGTTGACTGGGAAAAAAGAGACGTTCTGATTGGATTTGTCCCGGATAAAGAACACTTTGATATTTTTTATAATAATCGAATGTACTTTACACGGCGTTTCAACAAGGATAATTTGCCGATCAGATACATTGCTCTTTACGAAAAAGGCTCCGGTATCTGTTATTATGGAGAGTTTTTAAACTGGCATAAGGAAGAACGCAGAACACTTCCTGGAAACAGCAACCACCCAGCCGAGTTATATCATGTGTTTGATGTAAAAGAATGGGTACCCCTTCCAGATATCATTAAAACTGAAGAAACCGGCCCGAACCCAATTGCTTATACTAATTTTTTCCTACTGCGCACAAGTAAGAAATATTCAGAACTACGGCTTCGCAGTGAAGCAGATTACCGTTTCTTCGTCGAACTAAAACGCAGAACAGATACTAAAATTCTTGATGAAGAAAATAACACTGTAGCTTTTGAGGTTGGTGACAGCAAAATCTGGTTAAAGAATAATCAGATTTGCGTCTTCAGAAATGGTGAACAAATCAAAACCTGTACTATAGACGAATTTAATAAAAGACCAAATGCAACGTTTCGAAAGTTGCAAAGTTTCATAGGCATATGAAAGAAACTTAATGCCTTATTAAAACGCAAAAACGTCGGTTTTTTACCGACGTTTTTTTATATAATTTCCTTTATATTTCCATATATTTTTGACTGGAATTTAGAAAACATATAACGTTTTTTATAATGTGACTCTCAAAGTCCTTTTGTTGTATCATTTTTCTGACTGTACATTCCCATAATATCAGGCATCTGACTTTTTCATCAGCAAGTTGCCTTAATACATCTTCATCGCGCTTGATATTCTTTTCAAACTTCTCATTCCAGAATTCCTGCCTGCTTTTTGGCATATACGCGTACTTGCATCCTTTGTGCCTGTGCCAGAAACAACCGTGAACAAAAATCGCAGTATGATACTTCGCCAAATATAAATCAGGATGCCCGGGAACATAATTTACATTCTTTCTGTAGCGAAAACCATTTGCAAACAGCAATTTTCTGAAAAAGATTTCCGGCTTTGTATCTTTGCTCCGTATTGCGGCCATGTTACGACTTCTGTCTTCTGCTGATTTGATATCCATTATTCAGACTCTTTTTCTTTTACATATTTTATAAATTTATCAATGCTCCAGATATGCTCCTGCCATTCTCCCGGATACGTTTTGATATACGGTTTCGGCACTACCAGCCTGACTTTTTCAGCAGACATCTCCTCCATCTGTTTCGCAGATATTCCCTGCTGCAGTGTACAGAGATATTTTGTTTCATCCCTTAAACGATCTGCTTCATTAAGAATCTGCCTCCACCTGTCTTTACAGGTAGTTTTGGCCGCAAGTGAGGTCAGTTTTGACGTTGTAAAAGAGGGATTGTGATAGGCCGACCCCGAAGGGAAAATGAAATCCGGTGTTTTGTTTCCTTCTGTAATGACCTGGGATTCAAAGGCGATTTCATTTCCACTGAAAAGTGCCGCGAGATGGTGTTCCAGACTCTTTCCCGCTCTGCTCTTTCTGCGGTTTAAAAGTGTATTGGCAACTTTAATAAACTCATCTATGCTGTTAAAACCGTTTGCAATGGTCGGCCACTCGAAAGCGTGCTCCACAGCCTTAAACAGACGAAACTCCTCATCCGTCCAGTCTATGAGTTTCCTGTCCGGATTCTCCATAACATACTCATCATGATCATAGACTTCACTCTGGATCTGTCTTGCAGCTGCCGCCATAACCTTTGTTTCAGGAAAAATCGCATCAGGTCCCAGGCCGGTTATAAATTTTTCGATCGCCGCCTTCTCCCTGCTTTCAAAAGTCATATCTCCTGTTTCAATCAAATTGTTGGTCTGAGCAGGCCCCATTCCGAAAGCGTCAAGGAACTGGTCAATCAGATCAGCATTATCCAGCACAAACGCGCGATAATCTTCTTCAGTATATTTAATTAGTACAAAAAGTGAACCTGTATATTCCGGTCTCAGAAATTCAAAGCCTTTGCCAAAATTAGTAATCCGGTATTCGTTTCGAGTCCCCTGCCCGTAATAAATAAAACGCGTTTCAGTGGTTTTACCATCATGCCATTCTATATTGACCCACCTGTCATGGTTCTGGCCCTTTTCAAAAAGCTGATCAAAAATAATCGGAACAGCAGGTTTTGCTATATAAATACCCGCCTGATGTCCACCGGTTTTACCAGTATCATTGGCAGAAAGGAACTTGCAAAACGACTTTTTTCCACCCATCACGGAAAGGATTGCCTGTGTTGCCAGATTCTGCGTATCCATGATTATCGCCTTTCTTATAACGCTATTTTATTATTATTGCCAGATTCCAGCTCATGCAGTTTTTTTATAATGAGCTGAGCAACATTTGACATGAGGGGCACCACGACAGAATTGCCAAACTGCATATATGCCTGGGTGTCGGAAACAGGTATTTTAAAAGTATCAGGGAAACCCTGAAGGCGCGCACACTCTCTTGGCGTCAGTTTACGCGGATTCTTACCTTCCTGTGCAATCAGTATTTCTGAACCGTCTTTATAATATCTTGCACTCAGAGTTCTTGCCACGCCATCTCGCGGAGCTATACCATACCCAAACCCGTTGCCTTTTGCTTTATGCTTTTCAGCATAATCTTGAAGATACTGCCACAACTTGTCTGACAGCGTATATTTGTCAGAAACATAATCCTGAAGAATACCTGCCATAACCGGTCTGGGATCAGTAGGTGTAATATCAAAACTGAAATCAACATCAGTACCAAAACGTTTTCTGTCAAAGCCGACAATAAGAATTCTTTCTCTGTGCTGCGGCACATAATTCTGCCCGTCAATCACCTGATAAAAAATTTTATAATCTAGTTCGTCCAGCGATTCACAGATTACCTTGAATGTTCGACCCTTATCATGGCTGCAGAGATTCTTTACGTTCTCCAGCATAAAAGCCTTCGGTCTTTTCGCTTTTATAATCCGGCATACATCAAAAAACAGAGTCCCCTGGGTCTTATCCTCAAACCCGGTCGCACGACCCAAGCTGTTTTTCTTGGAAACGCCGGCAATAGAAAAAGGCTGGCAGGGAAAACCAGCCACCAGAATATCATGATCCGGGATATTTTCGGCTTCAACTTTTGTTATATCACCATCCGGCACTTCTCCAAAATTGGAAAAATAAGTCCGCTGGCAGTACTTATTCCATTCATTGGAATAAACACACCGCCCACCTGCCGTTTCAAACGCAATGCGCATGCCACCGATACCGGCGAACAGATCAATAAAAGTAAAATCACCACTTTTCAGACTGCGTTTCTGCTTCTGCTGTTCAAACAGATCCATCAGCGCAAACGAAATACATTCCTGAACCGTCTGTCCGGAATATTTTGCATACTCTGCCAGTTCTTCATACACAACATCATCTAAACGTACATGAATTTGTTTATTACCCATAACTTCCTCCGGGAATTTTTTTATACCACTTTCATCCCTATTATATCATTTATGCAAGAAAAATACAATACGCGGGTAAAAAATGGTGTAGATTTTTTCCCAGTTTACTCATAAAATATTGTTTGGTTGCATTGTTGGATTTGTATAGACATAATGTGATTAAACTCCGTACTTTGATTTAACGCTTATCAAAAGCATATATTATTTGTTGTACTTTCAGGAAGATTTCATTTTCTGGCAATATTTGAAATTTATAAGTAAATTACAATATCAGGAGTAGATTTATTGCTCAATAATTCATCGCAAAAGCGAGAATAGTTAAAATATAATAAAAATATTTGAAATAAATTTGAAATATTATAAATATTTATTGACTTTATTTTATTATAACGGTATACTATAAATATCATAAAAATAAAATGATAAATTTTATTTTATCAAGAAAGGAAGCAATTATGAGAGAAACAAAGAGAGAAAAATTTGTAAGGTTGGCAGAGGCAAGGACGAACAGAATTATCGACACGCTGCAACTACTGGGAAATCTTTCCAATACAGGAGCATATGAATACTCCAAAAAAGACGTTGACCAAATGTTTAAAGCTATTGACGATGCTTTATCTTCTACCCGTGGTAAGTTCAATAATGCTGCCGCCAAAGAAAAAAACAAGTTTTCATTTAAGGGTTAAGGAGTGGTAATATGTTTACTTGGAGTGAACAGTACAGTTGGAATTTTGGAGGCTCATGTGTCGATTCCGTTGGTCCAAATGAGGCGGATACCGGTTTATTTGAAGGACATCCGTATAAAGGACTTGTAAAAGAAATCCTGCAAAATTCTTTGGATGCAAAAAATCCAAAGCTACCAGATACACAGCCGGTAGAAGTTGAGTTTCGTTGTATCAAGGTTCCGATTAATGAAATCCCCGGGTACAAACGCCTTGACGAGGTAATTAATTTATGTGCACAATTCTACAATCAAGGTGATGATGGGCAAAAACTGCAAAGATGGGTTCGTCAATCAAAACAGTACCTTTCCCAGGGATTTCTTTATGCCCTGAAAATCAGCGACTATAATACAACAGGATTAACTGGCGTTACATCATTAAAAGGTTCTAACTGGTCTGTATTGGTTCGCGAAAAAGGATCAACAAATAAAAGTGAGGGTAAAGGCGGTTCACATGGTGTTGGCAAGTTTGCCCCATACAGTTTTTCTTCTTTAAGGACTGTGCTTTATTCCACAAAAACCATGGATAATGAAACAGCTTTTCAAGGTAAGACCATGCTTACTTCATTCCAGGAAAACGGACAGATTTTCCATAATATTGGGGTATATGGATTAAACAGTGAGCCAACCTGCCCGCCAGTCTTAAATATGGAAGATGTCCCCTCAACATTCCAAAGAAATCAGATCGGAACCGATGTTGTTGCCGTTGGATTCGAACGCGATGACTACTGGAAGGAACAAATTATTATCAATGTCCTTCAATACTGCTTTTATACAATTTATCAGGGCCGGCTTATTGTTCGCGTTTCAGATGACGAAAGCACCGTTGAGATTAGCCCATCTTCTTTAAAAGACCTGATGGTCGAATATAAGAAATGGTACAACGAACATGAAAACTTAGTGGACTTTCAGTTTACTGCTCCTAAATACCTCAATATTCTTTCTCATCCAAAAATGAAACATTTCTCAGACAACTTCAAAAACAAAGGAGAAATTGAACTGTATTTGGTCGTTGACTCTGAATTGGAAGGACGTTCAATATATGAAATGAGAAGTATTGGAATGGGAATCCAAGAGGATACTGGATGGCGAGGAATAATAACTCATTTTAATGGGCTATTTATTGCAACTGGAAGAAATGCTCCCGATAAGAAGCCCGAAAACAATATCGACTCGTTTCTTCGCAAATGTGAAGATCCTTCACATAATGAATGGTCTTCATCTTTCTACAAAGAAAAAGAGAAGGAAGCAATTTCTGTTCTCAATGATATCCACAGATGGATTAGGGTGAAGGTAACAGAACAGATTCCAAAATTTAACGGATTAACCCATGATGCATTTGGTTTGAGCAAATACCTTCAGAATATCAACAATATTGGGGATACTACTGAGGAAGAAGATGCTTTTCGGAATTATGAACCACAGTCACTTGAACCAAAGACAGCCACTCCTTCCACGCAAAAAAAGGTTCCTGCACAAGTAAAGACCAACGGAAGAGGAAAGGGAAAAGGAAACGGAAAACAGGGTAAGCAGGGGAAAAAGGGTGGAAATCCAAGACCAAACAATAAGCGTGGTCAAAAACAAAATAAAATTATTCCGGTAGATATTGGTAAAGTTTGGACACCTTATAGTAACGGTTGTTATCACATCTTTTTTATTGCGGAAAAGAATTATACCAAACTACAGCTCAAGCTTAACATCAGTGGAGACGAACAAGGCGAAGACGTTGCATCTATTGTGGCAGCAAGCGCTAATGGAAAGAGCCTCAAAAATTATTTTGGTACCATTGTTGTTGGGGATGTTAAAAAAGATGAAAAGGTTGATATTATTCTTGAACTTGAAAACAAAGAACGGAGTAGTTTGGAGGTGTTAGCTTATGCTCAACAGTAATATCAACTATCCACATCCTCTTTTAAGGGTAACAACAGAAGACTTTATTAGCAGTAAGTTTGACGGGGATTTAGAAATATTAAGAGAAACACAGGGGTTTAAAGTAATTCCACGATTCTCAGTCAATAATGATCAGATTAATAATCTGATCCGTACAGGTATTTTTAGTTACGCAGTTCAAATCCAATGCCGTTCCACATATTACCGGACGGTGGAATACGTCAAAGATAACACTCCTTTTTTTATTAATGGTGGAACCGTACATGAGCTGGTTGAACTCTGCCCTTGTATTATTGCCATGCAGGACCTCAAGAGTTATCATGTTGATGATTTTGTCCCAGCGTTTAAACAAGCTCCTGTAAGTGTTTATAAAAACGATGTTGTCGGAATTGGGAATACTATAAAATTTCGTGCATTATATAAAGCAGATGAAGTAAAAAAAGCCAGCTCTGTTATTACCGTTCAATCTGATGATTCAATTGAACGCATGCAAGTAGATTTTAATAAGCCGAATATCATAGTAACACTTCCAAAAGCTCAATACGATACTTATATAAATATTGGTAATAATGCAACATCTGATGTTATTACACTACTAACTGGTGTAGTATCAGTTCCTGTTATAGCCTTGGCACTGAATGAGATTGACCCTGATGATGATAATGATTATGCAGATTTGCCATGGTATAAATCCTTAATCGCTTCGCTTGACAAGTTAGCAAACGGAGATCCTGCAGTAATTGATAAACTGTTGGAAGATAAGCTCCGTACTGCGCAACTTATGCTCGGAGACAATCTGTCAGCATCATTGAATATACTACTGAGTATACTAAACAAGGAAGGTTAATGATTATGAAGCTGAACTTTTTGAAACAAACGGCTCTTGATATGTTGAGAAGGGATACTCAGAAAAACCTTGATTTCTATTCCCGACAAAATACTTGGCTCGACGATTATTTCTTACAGAAAAGCAGTGGTAACTATTACTTTGACTCAGGAATAGAAGTAGCTGATTTTGAACTAAACCCCGGTGACTCCGGTACCGACGTGGCTAATGCAAAAATACTTTATGAATCTATGAAAGGAAAACTAAACCGGTTGCAGGCAACCGATTTCAGACTATGGGCATTTCTTTCTCATTCATACTGTTGGGATTATATGAAAACAAGATGGAACCTTGACGAAAATGCCCGAGACACATGGCTTGGGCGAATTACCGACAGATATTTTATTGCGCCTAAGTCTCCTTATATGAGGAACGGAATATCCAGATTGTATTGGAGTGCAGAACTCACATATGACGAAAGTAACAGTAATCCATATGAGTACCTAGAGTATGTTCTGAAATGGCAAGATCTTGCAGTTGGGGCTCTTGACAGGCAAATCGGGCGTGCCAAGAATTCGATTCTTGGTAATCTCCAAGCCTTA
>JAEEGJ010021487.1_pt1 | contig 13879 bp, 15 predicted proteins | sample 8958761 | NCBI WGS metagenome assembly JAEEGJ01 (sample SAMN16246546, study PRJNA631951) | gut metagenome | biome: gut microbiome; feature: rumen; material: RS-attached | host: Bos | place: Iran: Karaj | collected 2018-10 | reverse complement strand
CGAACGTTAGTTCGGACTTCCAAGCTGATGACGAGGGTTCGACTCGCTTCATCCGCTCTTCAAAAGCTCATCGATAAGATGGGCTTTTTTTATGCCTAAATTTATATGTTATAAGACTTTAATCATATTAAAAGTTGGTAAAGTTTGTTATGTTGTGCATATGGACAGAGATAGATTAAAAAAAAATATGAGGTAAAAAATGGACACATTTTCAAAGGCATTACTAAGCGAAAAGACTGATAAGATTCCAGATGAATATGATTGGTTTGCACCACTTCTTGGAGACTGGCATTGTGATTACGATGACAACTATGATGGTCAAAAACGCCATGTAAAAGGTGAGTGGATTTTCAGAAGAGTGCTTGAGGGCGCTGGTATTCAAGACATCTTTATTTTTCCTTCGAGAGCGACTAAGGAAAAATCACCTCAGCCTGATGGAGAATATGGTTCATCTTTCAGAATGTTTAATAAGTTTGAAAAATGCTATGATGTTTGTTACACTTGTGATCACTGTATGAAAAGACTGCGTTTTACAAAAGAAGGTGATAGACTTATTGGCAAAGTACTGGATGAAGAAAACACTTACTGGATTTTCTCAGAAATTACAGAAAACTCTTTCCACTGGGAAAATGTTATGATAAAAGATGATGGTACAAAAATTTATGATTGTCAAATTGTTGGTAAAAGAATTAACTATTAAAAATCCTGTCGCACTATTTGCGACAGGGGGTATTGTATAATATAATCTGCATTGTGATTAGTTTAAGGGGGAGAACACCATATACCAAGGGAGATTACGGTTCAACTCCGTAACGCATTGCACCAGTAAAGTACTACTTACATTACTTCACTCCTTGGCTTCCGTACAAGCGGAAGCCTTTTTAAATGGAAAAATTAACCCTTTCTTTCCAAAAAAAAAGTCGAATGCGTTCATTACGTTTTTATAATCAGAAGTACATAAATCATCCAGAAAGAAAAATTTTACATATTCTTCAAAAGTCTGAAATAAGTCAAAAAATTGCTATCTTTCTTAATTGTTTCAAATAAAGGACTTTCTTCTTTATTTCTGGATTACAATCTACAACAGTGTATTATTTTATGTCATAAATTAATCAAAAATTAATAATCCCGAATCTACCAATACTGACTTACAGTCTGGACAAATCATTTTTTTAAACATTTTAGGATTATAGTTTTCATAATGAACCATATATATATTATACCTTGGGCATTTCTTTGATGAATGTTCATTTTCATAAACATCTTCGTTTCTACGTAAAGCTAACTCATTAGATATATGAACTAATTTATTTTCCCAAATACCACATTCTGGACATAAATATAAAACTCCTTTTAAATTATTAGTTGCAGATAATTTATCAACCCACAAAAAAGATGATAATTTATATTACATTTTTTACAAATCATTACACAACCACAAGGCATAAGTCCTTCCTTTGTGATTTTTTTATTCTTCTTTGACTTTTGAGATCTTTTTTTATAGATTTGTTATTTTTTGATTTGTTTCCCTCTTCGAGGATTTTTCTCATGCTCTCAGTAAAATATACACTTGGTTCTACATACATTTTACTCATGATTGCCTCCTTTGGGATTGTTCTTTATAAATTCTTCCCAGTATTCATCCCATTTCTGGAGTAGATCTTCTCGCTGTTCAAGATGATACTTGTTGTTACTCATAGATAATTCATTAAAGTTTAACAGACACAACGATTTCCTCTCCACCTATATATGCAAGTTTACTTGGATAAGCCATCATCTTAGGTTTTGATTCACGGATAATCTTTGCTGCCAGAGCTCTGATGTGTCCGGCTTTTTCAAGACCTGGATTACCAGAAATCTTTGCTTCCGGACTTTCGATACAAACAAGAATTGAGTTCTTGTCGTGGCTGTTATATGGCTCTGCCTGTACAACTGTTTTAAGAGATTCATAGAAATTATGTTTTGCATTGCGAATCTTTTCTGCCATACCAAGAAGGTCATCACAGCTGAGATTATCGCAGAGTTTATCGAGAGCATAAGGCTCTGCATCCCAGTTATAGAAACATGTACCAACAAGAGGTAAAGTAAGAGTTACGTTGTTCTTCTTAAACCATCTCATGTAAGCCTGGTCCAGAGTTTCGCGGGAAGAATCAAAGTCTAGTTTTTCTTTTACGCTTTCAAAGAGTAAAGGAACTGTATCTGGATCAATATTTGCCATACGGCCATAGCAGAGAGTGAAAATAATCTCTACGCAGTATGGTTCAAGAATGTACTGTGTAAGCTGTGCAAACTTCTCAAACACTGTACGACGGCGGAGATATAATTCACCGGCAAGCAAACTGTTCTTTGCTTCTATTGCAGCAAGTAATGCTCCAATATGAATGAGATAATCAAATACATCTTTGTCTGAAATATCTACATCTGGTGCAACATAAACAACAGGATTACAGTTCAAAGCTGAATCAATGAATGTGAAGAAACTTGGAGTGTAATAAGTGCTTGAAGCAAGTTTCTGTGCGCCGTCTACATCAGGCTTGTTGTTCTTTTCCCATTTACCAACATAGTCAAGCTGACCTGTTTTGCTCTTTGTAAATTCAAACCAGTCATTGGCTGTTTTAATTAAAATCTGTGCGTTCATAGGCTTTTCCTCCTTATCATCGACTCCATTATAAAACAAGGGGTGTCGCAAATAATGATGCACCCTCAAAAAAAGTGTGATATAATTTTTAAGGAGTTTTTATATGGCACAGAAAAAAAAGACTATTCAGAGAAATCCGACTCATATTTTCAGCTACATATTTCAGATAGATAAAGACATTCGAAATGGAGATTATCCGAACGCTAACAAGCTTAATAAAGAACACGGATGGAATCTGAGCCGAAGTACATTCGGGCGTTATATAAATATTCTTCGTGATGATTACGGAGCTCCTGTTGAATTTGATTATCAGAAAAACGGTTACTATTACACGGACAATACATTCTTTATTCAGCAAGTGATGTTGAAGGAAGGAGAGCTTCTGACGCTTTCAACAATTCTGCCTCTTCTGGAGCAGTATAAAAATACACCGCTTGAAAAGTCTTATCGTGATTTGATGGAAAAGCTTATTCAGATGCTGCCGGAAACAATTACTGTTGATTCAGCTTTGATAAACAATGAAGTACATTTTATTTCTGACCCGATAACGACTTTGGAAAAAGGAGTTTTTGAAAATGTATTAAAAGCTACAAAGGCGCATTTTACACTGCAGATGGAATACAAGACTGCACAGAATACTGATTATGAGGAAAGACGATTTGATCCTTATCATATGATTTGCCAGAAAGGCAGCTGGTATGTTCTTGGATATTCGCATCATGCGCAGGCAATCAGACTTTATGCAATGCCACGAATTAGAAACAGTAAAATCACTAAAGACAAGTTTTCTATTCCGAAAGACTTTAAACTTGAACAGCATATTGATGTTCAAATGGGAGCCTGGGGAAACAGCGGCGAAAAGTTTAAGGTTGAAATTGAGTTTGTAAAAGGATTGAAAACTTACGTAATGGAAAGAACCTGGCACAAAGGTCAGACAATGAAAGAAAATCCTGATGGTTCTGTATACCTTTCATTTGAAACTAATCAGTTGAGCCAGGTTGTTGCATGGGTTATGTCTTTCGGAGGTGATGCAAGAGTTTTGGGACCAAAAGAATTGAAGAATAGAGTTGGAGATGCAGCCAGAGAAATACTGAAGAATAACTAATTATATAATATCTAATTTATTTTTTTATGAAAAGTTCTGAAAGTAGAACAAATGCGATTCCTATAGCAATGCTCAGGAACATATATAAAGCTGCAATTCCTGGATGTCCGTTTTTCAGAAGATTAGAGCTTTCAAGTGCAAACGTTGAAAATGTTGTAAAACCTCCGCAGATTCCAACTTTCAAGAATAACACCAGGCGTGGATTAAGATTGCTTGGTCTCAAACTGAAAGCAGCAATCAGTCCGATGATAAAACAGCCAAGAACATTTATTGCAAAAGTTTTTATCGGAAACAGAGTCTGCTCTTTGAGAGGAAGCAATCCAATCAGGTAACGTAGAACTGAACCTATGGCACCGCCAAGTGCAACTGCAAGACAATCAATCATTTATATTCTCCTTTCTCTGGAGATTATCAGAAATTGACATAGGTGTCAAAATCGTTTCGTCGAGGAAGGAGTGGCGGGAGCACAGGGGGCGACTTCTTTCAATACACCCCCGGCACACAATTAAAATCAGTCGTTAAGTTCGGACTCAAAAATTCCCGCTTCATTTCCCAGCCAGTCTTAGTCCAGGACTTAGCGAGGGTGATGGACCGGCGGCCGTAGGTGTTTGTTATTGCATCAACGGCTTCCATCAGTTTTCGTTTTTTGATGTCTTCCTTCGGGTCTATCCAGAGCCAGCCCTGATACTGGGCTGGCATAATATCCAGGAGCGTTACCATAATTACTTTGTAGCCGTAGCCTTCATGATAAATGTGAGGAAGAATAAGTCTTGCGGCGTTTACTAAATCCGGAGTGTAGGAAGTAAGGCGGGGCAGTTCTGCAAAGGCCGCATTCGAATACTGCTCGTCAAGCTTATCTGAATAAAAATTGCAGGTAGAAATACAAATCTGAACAATTCTGCATTCAGAGTTTTGCTTACGCAGTTTTTCTACAGCGAGTTCCGTATATTCAACCAGGGCACATTCAAGAGTATCAAGATCATAAACTTTCTTAGAGAACTGACGGCTTGAAGTAATGATATCTTTTGTCTGCCTGGTTATTTTATCCATGCAGCGCTTGCCGTTTAATTCCATTACAGTTTCAAAGCCCTGAGAAGTCAGAAGCCTTTTTGCGTCGCATAACGGCATGTGCTTGAGCATCAGGGCATTTTTAATTCCGTGCATCTCTAGCTTATGAGCACGGGCAGGGCCGATTCCCCAGATAGTTGCACAGTCAGTCTGTTCAAGCAGAGCATCAACCTTATCAGGATTATATACAAAAACTCCACCGTGCTCTTTTGCCTTTTTGTTGTAGAGCTTTGCGATGGTTTTCGTAGGGCCGGCACCAACGCAGATCGGAATCCCAACTTCTTTATAAATGCGTTCCTTTAATTCCCGTCCAATCTCTTCGTAATCAGAAATACTCCAGTTACAGTCATCAAAAAACAAAAATGACTCATCAATAGAGTAGTATTCAATGTCCGGAGCATATTCCATATAGATGGAAGTAATACGCCGGCTGATGTCAGCATACAAAGTATAGTTACTGGAAAACACCGTAATTCCGCGATACTCACAGATATCTTTTACCTTAAAATAAACATCACCACGCTTGATTCCACAGGCTTTAGCTTCCTTGTTCAGGGCAATAATAATTCCATCGTTATTTGAAAGAACCGCCACAGGCTTTCCCCGAAGATCCGGCCGGTAAATCTGCTCGCACGAAGCGTAAAAGGAATTTCCATCACAATGTAAAATCATAAGTCTTTAACCGTATGTAATACATGAGTAATAGCGCCGGTGATAATAGTTTCACCTTTGATATTATAAACACGCCCCAGAACAAAACGGCCCTCCGATTCGTAAACAACAAGCGAGTTCTGGTTAATCTTTTTTGAGCGGTCTATAACAATCAGATCCCCGTAAAAAATCCCCATGTGAGTGTAGTGTGAACTTTCAATTTTCATTACAACAGTTGCCGAAGGATGCTTGATAATGTAGGAATTAAAATCCATCTGGTTATGCTCGTACCCCTGAGCCGGACTTGGAAATCCTGTAATCATGTTTACCTCTCTTTAATATTGCAGTTTGAATATTTATTCTGTATTATAGTATAGTAGTTACAGGTGCCAAAAATAGGCACTGAAAATCATTTTTTTGGGATATTTTGTGATATAATTAACCTATGAGCGCCAGAATAAAAGAAAATCATACAAAGCCATTAAGATTATTTAAGATAGAGCAGGCAATTCAGAATCTCGGATACCCGAGTGTTGAACGCCTTATGAAGGAACTGGAAGTTTCCCGCCGTACAATCCTTCGCGATATCGACGAGCTGAAAATCTATTACAACGCACCAATCGAATATGACAGGATGCGTAAAGGCTATTATTACAGCGATAACACATACTTTGTAAAAAACATGATGCTCACAGAAAGCGAAGTATTTGCAGTAACAGGAATCCTTCCACTCATGGAACGTTACAATAATACACCGCTTAAAAAGACAATCGAAAAAGTTTATGACACACTGTCTCAGATGCTGCCCAATCAGGTAGAAGTGCAGTCAAGTTTTACAAACGACGTAGAGTTCATTGCAGATCCGATTCCTGTTATCCCCGAAGAAGTTTTTAATGATGTGTTTAAGGCAACAAAACTTCATAAAATCATGAAGTTTGATTACAGAAAAATCAGCGCCACTGAATATACTCCACACGAACTTCATCCATATAAGATTTACAATCAGAAAGGCGACTGGTATATTCTGGGGTATTCACCAAAGCATGAAGATTTTGCAACATTCACCCTGGCCCGAATGAAGAACATTGAGCTTGGCGATGAATTTAAGTATGACAAAAATTATCAGCAGAAAGTCCATATAGATCCGAACTTTGGAATCTGGAATAACGAAACAAAACCGCAGAAAATAGAGCTGCTCTTTGATAAGTCAATAAACACCTACGTCCTGGAACGCACCTGGCATAAAAATCAGCAGTGCAGCCAGAATGAAGACGGCACCGTTTATTTGAGTTTCGAAACTAACCAGATTCAGGAAACACTGTACTGGCTCTTGAGATTTGGAGCTTCAGTAACTGTTGTGAATCCGCCGGAATTGAAGAAGATGTATGCAGATGAAGTGAAGAAGATGGCGGAGAGGGTGAAGAATAAATAGGGCGTTCCCGGCCGCCTTTCAGGCGTCTGGTCGGCTGTTTGAACTGAACCCCAAAAGTTGGACACTTTTGGAGGTTATATGAACAAAAAATATTCTGTAGAATTCAAAATGAAAGTTGTACAAGAATATCTGAAAGGTGAAAAAGGAAGTGGAGTTCTTGGACATGAACTGGGTATACATCCAAGCATAATATTGAACTGGAATAATCTTTATAAGCAACATGGGATTGAAGGATTAACAACCAGAACAACAAATCCAGCATACAGCAATGATTTTAAGGAAAAAGTAAAAGCTGAGCTTCGAAATAAAGTCTCTATAAATTTTCTTAAAACGAAATACCGTCTATCACCTTCTACTTTAAAGCGATGGAGTGTAGAATGTGGTATGGCAAAATCAGTCACAAGGATTATAAGCAGGGATGAATTAAATGCCCTAAAAGAAAAACATAAAAATACGGATAATTCAGAAATAAAAGAATTATTAGAGCAGCTTGAATATGCAAAAATGGAGAATGACATCCTAAAAAAATTGGCGACCTTGGTTCAAGCACGCAAAGCGAAAGAGCGGCAGCAATCAGAGAATTAAGGTCAGAATACAAATTAAATGGATTGCTGAAGTATTTTGGCATGAGCCGTTCTACATTCTATGAAAATCTAAAGCCTCATAAGGATAAATACAAGGATATTAAGAACAAGATTCTTGAAATTTATTACGCAAGCAATAAGCGTAAAGGCTACAGATGGATAACTGCGGACCTGAAAAAAGCCGGTTATAACATCAACCATAAGACTGTATTACGATTAATGCAATATCTTGGAATAAAAAGTATTGTCAGGGTAAAGAAATATAATTCTTATACAGGTTCAGTTTCAGGAACAGCAGTAGAAAACATCTTGCAAAGAGATTTTTCTACAACAGCGATTAACCAGAAATGGACAACCGATGTAACAGAATTTAAAGTATGTGGAAAAAGACTTTATCTTTCTGGGATTATGGATATACACAGTAAGGAACTTATTGCTCATACAGTTAGTTTTACACCTAATATGAAACTTATTATGGGAATGATAAAACTGGCATTTAAAAAAACAGGCAATCCTAGAAACGTAATTATTCAATCAGATCAGGGCTGGCAGTACAGACATGTTTCATATAAACATTTTTTGAAGAAGAAAAAAGCTATTCAAAGTATGTCAAGAAAAGGGAACTGTCTTGATAATGCAGTAATTGAAAATTTCTGGGGTATATTAAAAACAGAATGGTTCTATCTAAATGATTTTGATTCTGTCGATACATTCCTCGAACAACTCGAATCTTACATTCATTATTTTAATTATGAACGAGATTCAAGTGTTTTAAACTATCGGACTCCGGTTGAAGTCCGAATATCGAATATGGTAGCATAAATTTTGTCCGATAAATGGGGTTCAGTTCATTTGCGGGGTTCCGCCTCTCGGCTCCATTCCTTCGGAACAGCCCTTTCAGGGCTGCCCCTACAATCCCTAACGCGATGATTACCATTTAAAGATGAATATTTTTTGGAGAAAATAAGGGAAATTAGAGGAAAATTTCCCTTATTTTATTGCTTTAAAATATTTCTCATGTTATTCTTTTTTATATGATAGAAGAATGCCCAAAAATATCTGGAATTCCGTTTACAGAAATTCTATTAAACAGAGATTACGCATCTGAAATCTCAAAAATGAATGATGAATACTATTATTGGGATAAAGTAAAATATCATTCACCAGAAGGCATCAAGCCTGAAGTGTTTTGGGCGGCAATAAAATATTCAAGAACATTTAATAGTAAAACATATAATTTTCATTCCTGTATATTTTCAATTTTTGAAACCACCAAAATGCAGGAATACCTTCATAACTTTGATATGAATTTTGGTGGTACAATAGCGTCTTCTGATATTATTTCAAATAAAAACAGACAGTATTACTTATTAAGTTCAATAATGGAAGAAGCTATTGCATCCAGCCAGATGGAAGGTGCTTCTACTACAAGAAAAGTTGCAAAAGAAATGCTGCGTAAACAGGCTAAGCCAAAAGATAAAAGCCAGCAGATGATTTTGAATAATTACAACACAATACGTTATTTATCAGAACATAAAGAGGATTCTTTAACCCCTGAATTATTGCTGGATATTCACAGACAGATTACAGAAAAAACTTTAGATGATCCTAATGATGAAGGAAAATTCCGAACAGATGATAATATCTTTGTGGTAAATGGAATTACAGGCGAAGTTGCTCATGACCCTCCTTCTCACAAGCAGATTATGGATACTGTTATACAGTTATGTATTTTTGCAAATGAAGATAAAACTTTTGTGCATCCGATAATCAAGGCAATAATAATTCACTTTATGATTTCCTATCTGCATCCTTTTGTTGATGGAAACGGAAGAACCGCACGTTCTCTGTTTTACTGGTATATGCTTAAAAAAGGCTATTGGCTTACTGAATATCTTTCTATCTCTCGTATTATTTACAAGTCAAAGGGGCAATATGAAAAAGCCTTCTTGTATACGGAGCATGATGATTTTGATTTAGGATACTTTATCAATTATAACCTCAAGGTTTTAAATGATGCATTTAATGAACTTCAGGCCTATCTTGATCGAAAGACACAGGAAAATGGGTCTTTACTTGAATATAGGATTCCCGGCATAAATGAAAGACAAATGCAGATCATTAAGATTTGTATTAAAACGCCAAATTCCACTTTTACGAGTAAAGATTTGGAAACAAGGTTTAATGTATCGGTAAAGACAATTCGTTCAGATTTAGAAGGACTTGTTGAATTGGGCTTATTAATAACAGTTCCTCTTAATAAACGTCTGACCGCTTACACAAGAGCAGAAAACTTTGAAGAACGATTAAGAGAAATTAAGGGAAATTAGAGGAAAATTTCCCCTAATATATTGATAAGAGGAAAAACTATGAAAACTATATATGGAGAAGTTCTAGTATTTGAAAACAATGATTAAAAAAGACGAACTTAAAAATCAACTGCAAAGTTTGGGCTTAAAAAAGAATATGAAAATTCTGCTTCATGTAGCTCTTTCAAAAGTTGGTTATTTAGAAAATGGCCCCAAAGATCTAATTGATGGAATTGAAGAAATAATATCTCCAGATGGAATTCTTGTAATGCCTGCGTATAATACCTATGGAAACTACAAACCAAATCTGAGTATCGTAAATGATTATTTCAAAAATCAGAAAGATGTAATTCGTACAAATCAGATAATTGCAAGTTTTGCTGTGTGGGGAAATCAAAAAGAAAAAATTGCAGCAAATATTGAATACACAGAAGATGGGCTTTCTTTTGAAGCTGGTGAAAAAAGTACTTTAGCCCGCTTATATGAAAATGAAGGCTGGTCTCTATTTTTGGGAACTGATTATTCTACCTGTACAATTCTTCATCTTGCAGAAAACAGGGCTTCATGGCCTTCAAAGTGTATATTTACAGAAGAGTTTGTTTCTTCTGATGGAAAGAAGATTCCGTTTCATGATGTTGCATATCAGGACGAAGATTTTAATGAAATAGGATTGGCATTTGAAAAACAGTTTAAGGGTAATTCATCAATATTGCGTACAGGCAAAATCGCGAATGCGGAATGTAAATTGATCAATCAAAAAGCATTTGTTGATTTTGCAGTCAGTTGGATGATTAAGAATAGGACATAAAATCAGTCTGCTCCCTAAAAGAAAAAAGTTGACACCTGGTCAGTTCAAAAATAAAATGAATTAAGAAAATAATAAAAAAAAGGATTTAAAAATGGAAAGAAAGTATTTTATCGACAATCTCAGGATTCTTTGTATCCTGCTGCTTTTCCCATTTCATGTGGGAATGTTTTACAATGATTTCGGGGAACGATTTTATGTTCATATTGCAGACTGTATTCCAGCCTCATTATTGAATATCAGCACATACCCCTGGTGGATGCCACTTTTATTTGTTTTGGCAGGTGCTTCTACCTTTTATGCTTTTGAAAAGCGAACAGCAAAACAGTACATTATTGAACGAGTACTAAAGCTTTATATTCCCTTTAATGCAGCACTTATTCTTGTAATTCCTGTTCAACCTTATCTGGCAGATATTTATTTCAATAATTATTCCGGCAGCTATTTTGAACATTTTAAGGAATTTTTTGTTTTTACAGATTTTACCGGTTATGATGGCCATTTTACTCCCGCTCAGACCTGGTTTATCTTGTATCTTTTCCTGATTTCTCTTATTACCCTGCCACTTTTAAAATTGGCCTATGCCAAAAACTTTGATTTAAAGCCTTCCAGATTTATGCTTCTTAAGCTCCTTCTGATTGGAGTAGTACTTTATTTTATTAAACCAATTGCTAGTCTGGGTGAAAAAAGCATTATCGAATTTATGGCGTGGTTTTTAATAGGTTTCTTTGTTTTCTCAAATGAAACTTTCCAGGAAAAAACAGCTTCCTGGTCTATAGTAACATTTCCAATCTTTGCAATACTTTTAATTGCACGATGTGTAATGTATAAAATACAGGTTTTCGGACCTTATTGGGATTTATTGACATATATTTTTACCTGGAGTGGAATACTATCATTATTTGGCCTTGGAAAAAAGTTCTTAAACTTTAACAGTGCTTTTACAAAGTATTTCTCACAGGCATCATATTCTCTTTATATTCTTCATCAATCAGTAATAGTAATTCTGGGATTCTTTGCTGCAAAATATGTAAAGATTCCTTATATTCTTCAGTACATATTAATAGTTTTAATATCCTTTGCTATTACCGTTGGACTTTTTGAAATTTTCCGAAGAAACAAGGTAACAAGTTTTCTTTTGGGAATAAAAAGGAAAAAAAATAATCTGGCCTGATTTTTTTCTGATTTTTTGCAAATACACATTTTCTGTGTTATGATTAAAAAAATGTTTATTAACAAGTTAAATCAGTTATACAAGCCAAAAAGAATTCTCTATTATGTGGATGCCTCGGAAGAAGATATTCAGGCTTTCTATAAAGGTGTAATTCCGCAGTCATTGGAAAAATATTCAAAAGCCTTTGGAACTTATGATTATCCTGGAATTTTCTTTGTACAAAACTTGCAGAAAGAAGTTATTGGAATTGAGTTTAGAGGCAATGATTCACGAATTGAATATCCGGCAGATTTAAAATCAATTGAACTTGAGCCTGCATTTTTTTATTCAGTTGAAATTGATGATGATGTAGAAATTGATTTTCCGTTTATTAAAAATCTTTTTGAAAAAATTGCAAAAGAAGATAATGCACACAGGCCTTACAGCGATTTATGCATAGAAGAAAATCCAAAAGTAATAAGTGTTTTTCACGGTTATAAAAAAATCAGGATTCTGCATGAATGGAAGCTTTATAACGACAAGGCTATTCATATTGTGCAAGACAACTATAATCACTTTGAAAAAGAAGCTTTATACAAGGCTGCATTTACCGATTTAATAACCGGAAATTACAACTGGAATCATCTTGAAGCATTTCTGGAAGTTCCTGACGATAAAAAGATTGAAGATTATGCCTTTGCGCATTTTGACATCAAACAGTTCCGTGTACTAAACGAAGCCTACGGCCACATAGCAGCAAATAAAATCTTAAGCAATATTGTAAAAGCAATGAAGGAAGCTGATTTTGTCTATGCAAGCGCACGCTGTCATAATGACAATTTTGCAATGATCCTTAAAGATATGCCGGAGGCAGAGCTTAGACAAAAGCTTTATGATTTTTTTGAGAAGCTTTCAGTACTCGAAGAAGATCCGTATTATAAAATCTATTACAAGTGCGGTGTTGTTCCTATGCAGCGTGCCATGCTTTCTGGAAACAGAGTTGCAGATGCAGCTAAAATGGCTCAGGCACTTTGTACAAATCAAAATGAAACAGAAATCATTTTTTATACAGATAAGATGCACGATGACCTTTCCTGGGGCAACTACATTAAGGCCTATGTTGAAACAGCAATTGAACAGGATGAATTTGTTGTTTATCTCCAGCCAAAGTTTGATATTAAAACCGAAAAAATAAAGGGTTCAGAAGCCCTAATCCGCTGGAATTACAAAAACAAAGAATTCTTACCGCCATATAGATTTATCCCGTTTTTTGAAAAAGACGGCTCAATTGCCGAAATTGATGATATTGTTTTGAAAAAAGTCTGCGAAGCCATGAACCGCTGGAAGAAGGAAGGAAAACCGCTTTATCCGATTTCTGTAAATCTTTCCCGCAGTCGTATGTATGATGAAAGACTTATTGATAAACTTGTTGGCATTGTTGATTCATATGGAGTTGACCATCACCTTATAGATTTTGAACTTACCGAAAGCGCTACCTACGATAATATGGAGCACATGATTTCCGTTTTGCAGGAGCTCCGTGACCGTGGTTTTAAGATTTCCATGGATGATTTTGGAACCGGTTACTCTTCTCTTTCACTTTTGACACAAATGCCTATCGACACCTTAAAAATAGACAAGAGCTTTGTAGACACAATTGCCAATGATTCTGAACGAAAGGAAGACATTATTGTTTTACAACACATAATTGGCCTTGCAAAAGAACTTGGTTTTGTCTGCCTTGCTGAAGGTGCAGAAAGCCGTCCTCAGATTGACCGCCTTCGTGAGTTAGGCTGCGAGATTATTCAGGGCTATTACTTCAGTAAACCGATTCCTCTCACCGAATATGAAGAAAAATATCTTTAATGCATAAAAAAACACCCAAAGATTTAAGTCTTTGGGTGTTTTGCTTAATAGCAGATTTTAATTTTTTAGCTTATTTCTTACCAAAAATATCAAAATATCCAGCTACGAATACAACCAGAATGATAAGTGGAGCGATGTAGCGGAGGTAGAACTGAACTACCTTGTTCTTAGGGAACTTAATACCCTTTCCGGCATCAGCTTCTTCAATAAAGCCGTCCCAACCCCAGCCCTTTTTAATTGTACAGAAGAGGAGGAAGAGCATTGATCC
>JAEEGJ010021484.1_pt1 | contig 13880 bp, 12 predicted proteins | sample 8958761 | NCBI WGS metagenome assembly JAEEGJ01 (sample SAMN16246546, study PRJNA631951) | gut metagenome | biome: gut microbiome; feature: rumen; material: RS-attached | host: Bos | place: Iran: Karaj | collected 2018-10 | reverse complement strand
TGACAATGATACTCTTGGCCGACACACCTTTGCACTCCTCTTTCCTGAAGCGCGGGTCAACGGGCGAGTGATCCTCAAACCACTGGGCGTTCTCGCTGATGGTGTTGGAACGCACGGTAGCTTCAAGGTCCTTAAAGTCGACGATAGCCTCCCAAGTGGCTTTCATACCCATCGGGTCGTTGTAGTCCTCAATGAAGCCGTTCACGAAATCAATATGCGAAAGGGAATCCTGCACCCAGGCGATGTTGTATTCATCCCAAATCTTTAGGTCGCCCGTGGTGTAATAGTCGATAAGCTTCTGCGTATACTTGCGTTGGCTATCGTTCTCCGCCACCTCATTGGCCTTCTGCAGCCAGCCGATGATGGCTTGAATGGCCTCGCCGTAAAGACCGTCGGCCTTGTACACATCTTCATAGATCTTGCCATTTTCCTTCACCAGCTTGGAGTTCAGTCCGTAGCTGATGGGGGTGGCGTCGTTGGGCTTGCGCATCTTGTTGTAGAAGGCTTCCACCTCGGCCTTTTTGATGTCGCCCTCATAGAAGTTCACAGCCGAATTGGCGATGATGTCACCCTCGCTGCTGCGGCGAACCTTGTACAATTCTTTGTCAAAGACCACGGGCGTCAGGAAGGCAATGAAGTCGTCCACCGTCTCGCCTTCGTTAAGCGGAAGCAGGTTGGCATCGCTGCCCTTCACCAAGTCGGCAAAATAGGCCTCGCTAATCTCAGGGAAGAACTTGTCCTCGGCATAATGGTGATGGATGCCGTTGCTGAAGAAAATGCGTTTGGCATACACCACGAAGTTCTGGAAATCAGCGCATTCGCGGTCACCTTGATAGGAGTTCAGCACGGCCTCGACGGTCTTACGAATCACCAGATTATACTTGAAATTCTGGTCGGCGAGAATGTCGCGACCACACTTGGCGGCTTCACCCAAATAATAGATGTAACTCTTTTGTTGCAACGTCAGTTGATCCCAATCTGGGATTTGGTAACGCATGATCCTCAAGTCGGCGAACTCGTCCACCAGATACTTGAATTCCTCTTTGGGCTGAGGTTGTTCGGCGGGTTTCTCCTCTTTCGGGGCGCAGCCCACCAATGCGGCAGCCATTCCAATGTAAATCATCAGTTTTTTCATTTATCAGTTGGTTATTATTAAGTTAGAATATGCAAAAAAAACATAACACGGGCCCTTCGACAGGCTCAGGGACCCATGGTTTCGCGTCACTTATACAAATCTCCTGGCGTATAGATGTCAAACGGAGGCATTGTAGTGGGGTCAAGATTCTTATAGGTGCCGTCAACCTGGAGTCTTTCCTTGCCGTAGACATAATGGCGACAGAACCACAAGAGGTCATCCACCGTCAGCGGACCACCCATAGCCACGCTGTGGCCATAGCCCTCGAAACGACGGGCAAAATAGGGATAGTCGAACTTCTCGAAACGCTTCACCAAGGCATCCGTCCCATAGAAGCCCATCTTCATGAACGAAATCTGCTTATAAGGCACCAACCTGTCGGCCATACCGTGATACATCATCGTTGGGGCTGGTGCATGGTTACGATACTGCACCTTGCCTTCATTCGAGAAGATGGCTCCCGCATACGACACCACGCCTGCCAAGCGGAAGTCTTCAGGCAAAATGTTAGCATTGAGATAGCCATTGCACAACGTGTAGTCCGTCTGCAAAGAGGTGATGGCACCCGCACTGGAGCCGACCATGATCATCCAGTCTTTGTTCACTTTTAGTTCAGCAGCATGTTCGAGAAGATAAGCTATGGCTGAAATAGCATCCTCAGTGGCCATGTCAATGGCAATTTTGAGCGGCTCTGTATTGAAAACGCCTAGGTTTTTGGCACCCTTAAGGCCCAAACGGTAGTCAATGGCAGCCACTTGGAAACCTTCGTCAACCAATTGCTTGAAATAACCTTTCTCAAAGTCTCCGTCGCGATGACCACCAATGAATCCGCCACCGAAGACATAAACCACGCAGATAGTGCTATCGTGAACCTTTTCAGGCGTATAAAAATCAAGATAGAGCTGCAAAGTATCACGCTCGGCATATTGGTAGGTCTTCATGTCCTGGCCAAAGGCCATCATGCCAGCGAGGAGAACCGTTAATAGTAAGGTTAGCTTTTTCATTGTTGATGAGTTTTATAGTATTCTTTCAGGAACTCAGGCAGCTGGCGCAAGGCGGCTTGTTCGCGCCATTGCTTTCTCACCTCTTGGGCAGGCACACCGAAGACGGCCTTGCCCGGCTCGATGTTCTTGTCGACGGCGGAGGTGGCCAAGACCACAGCACCCGTGCCGATGACTAGATCCTTGTTAATGCACACACGGCCCCAAAGAATGACGTCATCCTCGATGCGTGTCACACCAGCGATGGCGGCATGGGCACCGATGAGGCAGTTATGACCAATGTAGCTGTCGTGACCAACTTGGCAGTGGTTGTCCATCTTGGTGCCGCTTTCGATGATGGTGTCGGAGGTGACGCCACGGTCGATGCTGCACAAAGCACCGATTTCCACATCATCGGCGATGACCACACGGCCGAAGGACTCAAACTTCTTAAAGCCTTCGTTGCGACGTTGGAAATAGTAACCATCCGCCCCGATGACACTGCCTGAATGGATGATGACATTGTCGCCAATCACGCAATGGTCGTAGATGGTCACATTGGGATGGATGAGGCAGTTCTTCCCGATGACGGTATGATGGCCCACAAAACTGCCAGGCATAATCAGCGTGCCCTCCCCTATCTCAGCCGAGTCGCTGATAGGTTGCGTCTGCGGTTCAAAGGGGCGGAAATGCCGCATGATACGGACGAAGGCATCGAATGGGTCAGCATGAAGCAGCAAAGCCTTACCTTCGGGGCATTCCACTTCCTTATTAATAAGTACCACCGTAGCTGCTGAGTTAAGGGCCTTGGCATAGTATTTCGGGTGGTCGACGAAAGTGATGTCGCCCGCTTCCACCTTGTGGATTTCGTTCAGGCCTGTGATAGGGAAATTGGCAGGGCCAATGTATTTAGCGTCAATGAGTTCCGCAATAGCTTTAAGGGTAGTTTTCTTGATTTTCATCGAAATGGTTTTATGAAATGATTTCGCAAAAATACAAAAAAAGCGCAAAGTCAATGACTCTGCGCTTTTTTTATTGACGGCGTAGGCTTAGGCCTTCACGCGTTCGCAATACTCACCCGTGCGCGTGTCAACGCGAATCAGGTCGTCAGTATTGATGAACAGCGGCACACGGACCATGGCGCCCGTCTCAACGGTGGCTTCCTTCAGCGCGTTGGTGGCGGTGTTGCCCTTCTCACCAGGCTCGGTGTAGGTCACTTGGAGGACGGTCTTCACAGGCATTTCGGCGAAGAGGATGGTCTCGGTGCTTGCGTCGACGATGACGTCAACGACGTCGTTTTCCTTCATGAACTTCACGCCCGTGATGTTGTCGCCAGCAATCGGAATCTGATCGTAGGTCTCGGTGTGCATGAAGATATAGTCTTCACCTTCCTTGTAGAGGTATTGGTAAGGACGGTGCTCAACGCGGACATCCTCCAGCTTCACGCCGATGTCGAAACGCTTTTCCAAAACGTTGCCGCTCATCACGTCCTTCAGTTTGATACGCATAATAGTGTTGCCCTTTCCAGGCTTAACATGTTGGAAGTCAATGCAGAAATAAATCTTTCCGTCCATTCGGATAGCACTTCCAATCTTAACATCTTGACTTAACATTGTATTCAGTTTATAGTTAATAGTTTACAGTTGACAGTTAATATTTCTTATTTCAAGAATCCGCATTCATCATTAACTTCGTTGAATCTTCGATTTCATCATTCCGCATTCCTAATTCAATTTTCGGGTGCAAAAGTAGTGTATTTCAGCGAAATGGCAAAGTTTTTATGAAAAAAAAGCAAAATCATCACTATTCCATAAGCAGAAACACTATATAAAAGGTAGTATTCCAGTAACTGGTTTTATTTAATATCATCGTATTGCCGCATTTTTTGGACGAGCATCGGTTCGTTACCGAAGACTCTTTCTCAAAAATTTGTCTTTTGCTCCTCCCCCTGTCCCTTCATATCAACTTTTTTACTAACCGCAGCTTCATCCAGCCATTGCCATTTTTGGAAAAGTTGTATCTTTGCGCAAAAAATCGAAAGGCATTTCTATGCAGCACCAGTTTTATTCCTTGAAACAAGTCGCCGAAATTGTGGGCGGGAATCTTATCGGCAACGGGATCAAGCAGCAAATCTGCGACCTCCTCATCGATAGCCGCCACCTGATGAATCCGAGCCAAACCTTGTTTTTTGCTTTGAAGAGCAGTCGCAACGACGGCCACAAATATATCGAAGAGCTATACGAGAAAGGCGTCCGTGCTTTTGTCGTCAACCGACCGCCCGACAAAGTCAGCCCTGACATGGCTTTTATCGTCGTATCAAACACGCTGAAGGCTTTGCAAACCTTGGCCTCAAACCACCGTCAGCAATTCACGTTTCCCGTCATCGGCATCACAGGCAGCAACGGAAAGACCATCGTCAAGGAATGGCTTTACCAAATGTTCAGCCCCGACCATAACATCGTGCGCAGTCCCAAGAGTTACAATTCGCAAGTGGGCGTACCCCTGTCGGTATGGCAGATGAACGACAGCTACGACCTCGGCATCTTCGAGGCGGGCATTTCCGAACCCGACGAGATGATGACGCTGCAAGATGTCATCCGACCCACTATCGGCGTGTTCACCAATATCGGTCAGGCCCACGACGAGAATTTCATCAACCGCGCACAAAAAGCCGGTGAGAAACTCAACCTGTTCACCAAGACGGAGAAATTGGTCTACTGCATGGATTATCCAGAGATCCAACAAGTGATCATCCGTTCCAACTTTGCCGAAAAGGTAAAGCTGTTCACCTGGAGCCGCAAGTTCGAGGAAGCCGACCTGTTTGTGAAATCCGTTAAGAAAGGGGAAAAAACGGCGACGATGGAATGCGTGTATCACGCTGAACATCTTTTGTTTACGATTCCTTTTGCCGATGATGCCTCCATTGAGAACGCCATCCATTGCATTGCTGTCGGGTTGTTGCTGCAAATGCAGCCCAAAGTCATCGCGGAGAGACTCAAGTCGCTGACTTCCATTGCCATGCGCCTTGAAATCAAGGCGGGTGTCAACAACTGCACCATCATCAATGACTACTATAACTCCGACATCAACTCGTTGGCCATCGCCCTCGACGTAATGCGACAACAACGGCAGCACAAGCGCCGCGTGGTCATCTTGTCCGACATCCTGCAAAGCGGTCGCAACGAGATGGAACTCTATGCCGAAATCGGGCAACTGCTGAAGAGCAAGGACGTTGACATGCTCATCGGCATTGGCGAAAGCATCTCACGCCAGTCCAACAAGTTTGACATGGAGGCCTATTTTTTCAAAAATGTGCCCAATTTCCTCGCCCAGTTCCCTTTCTCGAAGTTCAACAACCAAACTGTCCTCCTGAAGGGGGCCCGTGCCTTTGAGTTCGAACAAATCGGAATGGAACTGCAAGAGAAAGCGCATGAGACCGTCCTTGAAATCAACTTCAACCATTTGACCAGCAACCTTAACCATTTCCGCTCCAAAATCAAGCCCGAAACCAAGCTGATGGTCATGGTGAAGGCCTTCGGCTATGGCAGCGGCAACCTTGAGGTGTCCAATGTCTTGCAATTCCACAATGTTGATTATCTGACCGTTGCCTTCGCCGATGAGGGCGTGGAACTGCGCCGTGCAGGCATCAACCTTCCCATCATGGTGATGAGCCCAGAGGTGAACAGCTATGACAACATCATCAAGTACCACCTGGAGCCTGAAGTATTCAGTTTCCGCAACCTGGAGTTCATCGAGCAGGCTTTGCAGAACCTCGCCTTGCCCGAAGCCCATCCGCTGAATGTCCATATCAAGTTGGATACAGGAATGCACCGCTTGGGTTTCTCGAAGGACGAATTGCCCGAGCTTATCCGCCGTATCAAAGCCAACACCATGCTGAACGTGAAGAGTGTGTTTTCACACTTGGCTACCGCCGACAATCCCGCCGAGGATGAATTCACCCTAAACCAAATCCACAACTTCGAGGAAGGCAGCCAATTGATTGTCGAAGCTTTCCCACAAGCGTTGCGTCACATTCTCAATACGGCGGGCATCTCGCGTTTCCCCCAATACCAATTCGACATGGTGCGTTTGGGCATCGGCTTGTATGGTGTTCCGACATGCGAGGTCGACCGCGGTGCCTTGGAAACTGTGGTTTCGCTCAAGACCACCATCAACCAGATCAAGCACATCCCTGCGGGCGACAGCATCGGCTACAACCGTCACGGCCGTGCCGAGCACGACATGCGCATCGGCATCGTGCCCATCGGCTATGCCGATGGCCTCTCGCGCCTGTTGGGCAATGGCAACGGCACCTTCTACTTGAACAACAAACCTGTGAAGATTGTGGGCGACATCTGTATGGACATGTGTATGTTGGATTTGACCGATGTGGAGGCCAGCGAGGGCGACACCGTGGTCATCTTCGATTCCGAGCACGACATCAACGACATCGCCAAGGCATGTCAGACCATTCCATACGAAATCATGACACGTGTCTCACAACGGGTCAAGAGGGTCTACTATCAAGAATAATAACGGAAAAGCAGTAAAAACCAGGTCCCTGAGCTCGTCGAAGGGTCGACTGTGTTGATGTCGGCCCTTCGACAGGCTCAGGGACCTCAGTTTTAACCATTCAAAGCCTCGGCGCCACCGACGATATCGATCAATTCGTTGGTGATGACGTTTTGGCGGGCCTTGTTGTATTGGATCTTCAGCTCCTGCGACAGCTGGTCGGCGTTGTCGCTGGCGATGTGCATGGCCGTCATGCGGGCGCCGTGCTCTGCCGTCAGAGTGTCGAGCATGATGGAGTAGAAGTTGGTGCGCACCACCTTGGGAATCAGCTGGTTGACGAAGGTCTCCTTGTCAGGCTCCACGATGTAGTCGAAGCTCATGCCTCCACTTGCGGCTTCGGCCTTGAGGGGGAGCACCACCTCGCGCGTAGGCACTTGTACGCCTGCGTTCTTGAAGTGGTTGAAGACCAACTCCACGCGGTCGACCTTATGGCTGAGGAACAACTCCACCATCATGTCGCTGACCTCCATAGCCAGTTCATACGACATCTTCTCGGCCAGAGGCTCGTAGGCCTTCTCCACCTTGATGCCGAACTTCTTGGCGTAGTCGTTGATTTTCTTGCCAAAGAGGAAGACGGTGACGTTCTTCGCGCCCAGGCTCTCGACGTATTCGTCGTACACCTGTTTGAAGAGCTTGCTGACGTTGGAGTTGTACACGCCGCAGAGGCCGCTGCTCGACGAGAAGGCCATGAGTGCCACCTTCTTCACCTCGCGGTGCTCGGCCAGCGGGATGCTGACTTCGCCCTCAAGCGAGCCGAGGTAGTTGGCGAGGGCCTCGCTCAGCTTGTTCTTGTAGGGCAGAAAGCGCGTCGTGATGCCTTCGGTCTTCTTTAGCTTGGCCGCCGACACCATCTTCATCGCACTCGTGATCTTCTGTGTCGAGGCGACGGAGCTGATGCGGGCTCTTATTTCTTTTAGTGATGCCATGTTCTTTCAATATTAACCATTGTCCTTGCCCTTAACCCTCATTGCGGGCTTGACCCGCAATCTCCCAAGCGAAAGGGTATCGTCTCCGTGCTTGGGAGATGGCGGATGTTCCTCCGCCATGAGGGCAAAGGGCCAGGGTCATGTTCCATGGTTTAGTGTCTTATCCATTAAAGTGTTCACTCAAATTCAAAGCTTCCTCCTTCAAGACTGCCTTGATGTCGTCGTCGATCTTGCCGGCGCGGAGCTGTTCCATCACGTCCTTGTGCTTGACTTCCATCATGTCGAGGAACTGCTTCTCAAACTCCTGCACCTTGTTCTCGGGCACTTTGCTGAGCAGGCCGTTGGTGCCGCAGAAGATGATGGCCACCTGCTTCTCGACGGGCATAGGCGTGTATTGCGGCTGTTTCAGCAGCTCGACGTTCTTGCGGCCTTTGTCCAAGATGGCCAAGGTGGCGGCATCGAGTTCGGCGCCGAACTTCGAGAAGGCCTCCATCTCACGGAACTGGGCTTGGTCGAGTTTCAGGGTACCAGCCACCTTCTTCATGGACTTGATCTGGGCGTTACCACCGACACGCGACACCGAGATACCGACGTTGATGGCGGGACGGATACCTGCATTGAAGAGGCTGGTTTCCAAGAAGATCTGTCCGTCGGTGATGGAAATCACGTTGGTGGGGATGTAAGCCGACACGTCGCCAGCCTGTGTCTCGATGATGGGCAGTGCGGTGATGGAGCCGCCGCCTTTCACGATGTCCTTGATGCTGTCGGGCAGGTCGTTCATCTGGCGAGCCACGTCGTCGTTCTTGATGATCTTGGCGGCGCGTTCGAGCAGACGGCTGTGGAGGTAGAAGATATCGCCAGGGTAGGCCTCACGTCCCGGGGGACGGCGCAAGATCAGAGACACCTCACGATAGGCCACGGCCTGTTTCGAGAGGTCGTCGTAGATGATGAGGGCATGACGGCCAGTGTCGCGGAAATACTCGGCGATGGCCACGCCAGCGTAGGGGGCGTAGAACTGCATTGCGGCGGGTGAGGATGCCGGGGCGCTCACCACGATGGTGTAGTCCATGGCACCATGTGCCTCGAGGGTGTCGACGAGGTTGGCCACCGTGCTACCTTTTTGTCCCACTGCGACATAGATGCAATAGACCGGGTCGCCATTCTTGAAGTTCTCCTTCTGGTTGATGATGGTGTCGATGGCGATGGCGGTCTTACCCGTCTGGCGGTCGCCGATGATGAGCTCACGTTGGCCGCGGCCGATGGGAATCATGGCGTCGATGGCCTTAAGGCCCGTCTGCAGAGGCTGGTTCACGGGCTGACGGAAGATGACACCAGGAGCCTTACGTTCCAATGGCATCTCGTAAGTCTTGCCTTGGATGGGGCCCTTGCCGTCGATGGGTTGTCCAAGGCCGTCGACCACGCGACCCAGCATGCCTTCGCCGGCCATGACGGAGGCGATGCGCTGGGTGCGCCTCACCGTCTCGCCTTCCTTGATGTCCTCGGTGGGACCGAGCAGCACCACGCCGACGTTGTCTTCCTCAAGGTTGAGCACCACGCCCATGGTGCCGTTCTCGAACTCGACGAGCTCGTTCGACTGCACCTTGTCAAGGCCATAGACGTGTGCCACACCGTCGCTCACTTGCAGCACCTTGCCGATCTCCTCGAACTGAACCTTGTTGCTCATGTTCTGGAGCTGCATCTGCAGGATGCTTGATATTTCACTTGGTTTGATGTTTGACATTTATCTTGAGTTTATTGTTTTCTTCTTTTGTTTGGCTTCTGGCTTTTGGCCTTTGGCTCCTGGCAGCTTAGTGATATCAGATGAACTTTCCTCTTTTGTTAGAGCTGCCAATAGCCAGTAGCCAATGGCCAGTGGCCTATTTCAACTTATTCTTCAATGCATTCAGCTGTCCCACCACGCTGGCGTCCATCCGGGTGTTTTCGATGTCGAGGATGAAGCCGCCAATGAGGCTTGGGTCGATCCTGGCGTCAATCTCGGCATCAGCCTCGAAGGTCTCCTTGATGAAAGCCTTGATCTTGTCGTAGCTTGACTCCGTCAGTTCGGTGGCGGTGGTGACGCGAGTGTTGAGGATGCCGTGTTTGGTGCGGTACATCTCCATGTATTTCAGCGCGATGAGGAACATCTTGTCCTCACGTTTTTGTTCGGTCACGAAGGCGATGAACTGTTTCAGGGTGTCGTGCATGGGCTCACCCACGGCCATTTCAATCAGCTTCACTTTTTCCTCTGGGGCCACGATGGGGTCGGCCAGCACCTCGTTGAACTGGGCGATGGCCAGGCTGTAGTTGTGGGCAAAGCGCATCAGGCCTTTGTAGATGGCTTCTTCGCAGCCTTGCTCTTGGGCGATTTGAAACAGCGCCCGCGCGTATCTCACCGATATCTTTCCGTTGTCCATAGCTTAGGCCTGAATCTGGGTTGGGTTGTTTTTGAGTAGCTGCTCGATGTAGGCAGTCTGCGCCGCTTTGTCGCTCAGTTCGCGTTGCAGCACCTTCTCGGCGATGTCGACGCTGAGGGCGATGACCTCGTTCTTGATGTTGGCCATGGCCTCAGCCTGTTCCTTTTCGATCTTCAGGCGGGCATCGGCCACAATCTTCTCCGCTTCCTGACGGGCCTGCGTCTTCGCCTCTTCGATGAGTTGGTTCTTCAGGTCCTGGCTCTCCTTCATGATCTTGATCTGCTCGGCTTGTGCCGCCGCCATGGTCTCCTGCCGTTTCTGCTCGATGCCGGCAAGGGCGTTGTTGGCTTCTTCGGCGGCCAGCAGTGAGTCGGAGATGTGGGCGTTGCGTTTCTCAACAGCCCCCATGATCATCGGCCAGCCTTTCTTTGCCAAGATGAAGAAGACGATGAGGAAGGCGATGAGCATCCATATCACTAATCCACTTTCGGGAAGAAATAGATCCATGTGTTATTTTGTTTAATTGTTGAATCGTTGATTGTTGAATCGGGACGCATGACTGCGGGACACGGGACTTCCGTTTTCACGGAGTGATAGTCTCGTGTCTCGCGTCTTATGGTCTCGCGTCTCGCGAAGCGGTTTAGCCCAGAGCGGCCAACAGGCACACGACGATGGCGAACAGTGTTGCACCTTCAACGAGAGCGCCAGCGATGATCATACCCGACTGGATATTGCTCGACGCTTCGGGCTGACGCGCCATGGCTTCCATGGCGGATTGACCGATTTTACCGATACCGAGAGCGGCACCGATGACTGCGATAGCTGCTGCGATGGCGGCCATACCTGGCACCAAATTCATCGCATCAAGAAGGATTGCTAATAACATAATGTTTAATTTTAGAATTGTTAATGGATGATTATTTATTTAATTACTTGATTCTCAATTTCAAACTCTACACTCTAAACTCTACACTCTACACTCTAAACTCTACACTCTCAACTCTTATGCTCGGGTTCATGCTGTGCCATTCCGATGAACAGCGACGACAATATGGTGAACACATACGCCTGGATGTAAGCGACCAGCAGCTCCAAGGCCGTCATGAAGATGGTCATGAAGATACTGACGATACTCATCACGCCCCCCATGCCGGCGCCATACATGCCGCCGATGATGAAGATCAGCGCCATGAGCACCATGATGACGATGTGACCGGCCAAGATGTTGGCGAACAGACGGACCATCAGGGCGAAGGGCTTGGTGATGGTGGAGATGAGCTCAATGATGGGCATCAGCGGGAGGGCCTTCAAGAAGATAGGCACGTCGGGCCAGAGGATGTCCTTCCAGTAGTGACGGTTGCCGAAGAGGTTCACGAAGAAGTAGGTCAGCAGCGCCAGCACGATGGTGATGCTCAAGTTACCTGTCACGTTGGCTCCGAAGGGGAAGAACGGGATGAGGCCGAACAGGTTGGCGAAGAAGATGAAGAAGAACACCGTCAGCAGATAAGGCGCGAATTTCTTCACTTTCTTCTCGGGGACATTGGGACGGATGATGCCGTCAAGCACCATATAGGTGAGCCATTCGATCAGGCCCTGGTATTTGGTGGGTTGCCCCATGGGGTCTTTCTTGTATTTCTTTGCGGCGGGCAGGAAGAATGCCAGCAGGAAGGCGCAGACGAGGAAGATGCCGAAGGCGTTCTTGGTGAACGAGATGTCGAAGGGCCGCGAGAGGCTGCCGTCGGCCTTCACCTCCACCAGCTTGCCTGGGTATTTGTCGGCGTTGATGGGGGCGACGTAGAAGTTGGCACCCTTGTGGTTGAAAGTCTCGCCCTCTTTCAGCTCGCAGACGTGCTTCGACGAGAAGCAGTGCCAGCTGCCGCCGTCCTTGCACTTCACGATGACGGGCAGCCACACGCACACCGGCTCCCCTTTGATCTCCGTGATGTGGAAACAATAGGAGTCGCCCGTGTGGCCGAAGATGAACGACTTGGCATCGAACTTCTCCTTCCCTTCGGGCGCGGGGGCTTGGCTCTCTTCCGTCGGCGCAGGCACGATGCTGTCCTGAGCCAGGACCCATCGGGGCGTCAGCAGGGCTGCGGCGACGATGATGACAAGCGTGATATGACGAATAAGGTTTTTCATTCGATGCTTTCTTTGTTCGGGTTGTTGTGCTTGAGATAGTGGGTATAGATAAAAGTCTCCGCAACCAAATAAATGAGGTAGGCCGCCGTCGTGATGATGACGAAAGCCTTGAAACCTTCCTTGACAAACACGAGGTAGAGCACGATGGCGATGGCGGTCAGTGCGAACTTGATGCCTTTGTAGACATAGAGCCAGGTGAGCTTGCCGGGATGGACCTCGGTGTTTTTCACCATAAGATGGCAGAAGAAGGCGCCAAGGACCATGTAGAGGTTGGGCCCTGTAATCATCCAGTTGCTCCACCATTCCTTCTCGGCGAAACAGCAAAGCAAAATGCCGTCGATGACGATGCAGAGAAGCAGGAAGACTGCAAGGTATTTGGTTAATACTTTCTTTTTCATAGCTCTACGCAGATGGTCAGTTGGTTGTCGTGGTTCTCAGTGAAGCCGCCTTTGATGGCAAACTCATGGTGCTCGCCCTTGGCATCGGTGAGGATGACCTTGCCAGCCTCAAGGATGGCGACAATGGCGGCGTGATGTTCGAGCAGGGTGAAAGGTCCCATCTTGCTCGGCACCGTGACGGAGCTGGCTTCGCCCTCAAACAGGGTACTGCTCGGTGATATGATCTCTACTTTCATGATTCTTTTGACTTCGGGACTTCGGGACTTCGGGACTTCGGGACTATTTCACCTCGTAGTCCCGCAGTCTCGTAGTCTCGTAGTCTATTATCTTTTGTTTCGATTCATCTCACCTTATTATTAATTACTCGCGTTCTTCAGCATTTCCTCGCCTTTGTTGATGGCATCGTCGATGGTGCCCACCAGGTTGAAGGCAGCCTCAGGATACTGGTCGACTTCGCCGTCCATGATCATATTGAAGCCACGGATGGTCTCTTCGATCGGCACCATCACACCCTTCATGCCGGTGAACTGCTCGGCCACGTGGAAGGGCTGCGACAGGAAGCGCTGCACACGACGGGCACGGTGGACGACAATCTTGTCCTCCTCCGAGAGTTCCTCCATGCCGAGGATGGCGATGATGTCCTGCAATTCCTTGTTGCGTTGCAGCAGCTGGATGACGCGCTGGGCGGTGTTGTAGTGCTTCTCGCCGATGATGTTTGGGTCGAGGATGCGCGAGGTGGAGTCGAGCGGGTCGACGGCAGGGTAGATGCCCAACTCGGCGATCTTACGGCTCAACACGGTGGTGGCGTCCAAGTGTGAGAAGGTGGTGGCAGGGGCAGGGTCTGTCAAGTCGTCGGCAGGCACGTAAATGGCCTGCACTGAGGTGATGGATCCGTTCTTGGTGGAGGTGATGCGCTCCTGCATCTGACCCATTTCCGTGGCCAGGGTGGGCTGGTAACCCACGGCCGAAGGCATACGGCCGAGCAGGGCCGACACCTCGGAGCCAGCTGGTGTGAAACGGAAGATGTTGTCGATGAAGAGTAGGATATCGCTCACGCCGTCATTCAATTCGTCGCGGAACGACTCGGCCACTGTCAGGCCCGAGAGGGCTACGCTGACACGTGCTCCTGGTGGCTCGTTCATCTGGCCGAAGACCAGGGTGGCCTGCGAGGTGGCGAGGGCTTCCTTGTCGATCTTCGAGAGGTCCCAGTCGCCTTCCTGCATGGCTTTGACGAATTCGTCGCCATATTTGATGATGCCCGACTCAATCATCTCGCGGAGCAGGTCGTTGCCCTCACGGGTACGCTCGCCCAC
>JAEEGJ010021483.1_pt1 | contig 13880 bp, 4 predicted proteins | sample 8958761 | NCBI WGS metagenome assembly JAEEGJ01 (sample SAMN16246546, study PRJNA631951) | gut metagenome | biome: gut microbiome; feature: rumen; material: RS-attached | host: Bos | place: Iran: Karaj | collected 2018-10 | reverse complement strand
CCACCACAGTAACCATATCAAACGTAGCAGGAAAGATATTAAAGCAGTTCACCATACAACCCGGCACCAAAGTAACCGTTCCGGTCAATAACCGCGGTGTCTACATCGTGAACCGACACAAGATTGCAGTAACAAAGTGATGAAGATGAAACGTAGCAGAGAAACAGCAGTAGTTGCCGTAATGTTGGTGATGCTTTGTCTCAGCACTGCCCTAAGTGCTCAGACAAACTACTCTGGCACTTACTTTATTGCCAGCAACGGGTATAATTCGAACAATACGACAACCAACTATTACCTGTGCCCGACAGAAGGATGGATATACTACCAGGCTACGAACGACTTCACCGCTACAGATAATGGGAATCCGTTTCTTACCACTCACATGTGCCGTGACGGTGTATATGACATAGATAAGGCCTTATGGGTTATTGAAAAGCATCCATTACAGGACTATTACTATATCAGGCGTGCATCGGACGGCAAATACATAGTATTGAACGGACAGATCAGGACCACTAGTGACGCCAACCGTATTCGCGTACACCTGGAAGCTTTGGCAACACCCGATGACAAGGCTCTGTTTAGCCTGATTCCCAATGGTACGGCTTTCAATATCAAGCCTAAGACTCTTGAAACTTATCTTACAATCAACGGAGGTAATGACAACGCCCTTACTGGTGTATCCGGCAAGGGAAACGGTCCTACAGGGTATGTAAACACAAAGGGTGTTATCGGAATATACCCTACACTTAACGATGATGCCAAATTCTATCTGGAGAAGGTGGCCATTGACCCTCCTGTAATAACCAACAATTTTGACGGCACATTCACCGTCACGGCTGCTACCGGAGCGACCATCTATTATACCACGGATGGAAACGACCCTACAACATCCACACCGACCAACGGTTTGTCATCCGTAAGTATAACCCAAACTGAAAATCTGGAAGTAATCAAAGCATTGGCCAAGCATCCCGATGATGCATTCCGGACTGCGGTTACTACATATTACCTCCCGGTCTGCGAACGTCCGGTAATCAATTCCGAAGGTAATACCGTCACTATCACTTGTGCAACTGCCGGCGCCACCATACACTATGCGACCAACGCCCCTGTCAATACTTTATCACCGACTTATAGCGCACCCTTCAGTGTATCAGAAGGAGCAACCATCATGGCAATCGCCACAAAAACCGGTTATTACAAATCCAGTATAGCTATTCTTGCCCCGCCTTCTGTCGTTCATTCATCCGCTGAAATAGATGACATGAACGGTAACTATGCTCTGGCCAGTGACTTTACTTCATCGGCTTCCATAGGTACCAGTTCAGATCCTTTCAGGGGAACCATAGACGGAAGACTGAATACGCTGTCAGGTCTTACCCATTCACTGGTGGCTTATGCAAACGGTGCGACCATCAAGAATGTCATCCTTGACAATGTTTCAATAAGCGGCGGAACCAACACCGGAGCCATCTGTAACGAAGCCACCGGCGACACCCGTATTTACAACTGCGGCGTGCTGGCCACAAACAGTACCGTAAAAACCGACCAAGACGGTTACACCTCTATTACCTCCTGCAGCAGCACCATAGGCGGTAGCGGCTATGTAGGCGGCATTGTGGGCCTGCTTGACGGTACATCACGTGTAATCAACTGTTTCAGTTATGCCAATATAACCGGAGGCGACCTGGTAGGAGGAATAGTAGGCAAGAATACTCAATCCACAACAGCCACCAACCTTAAAACAATGGTAATGAACTGCATGTTTTATGGTGAGATAACTGACGGCACTTCAAAGGCACCGATATATAACGGAAGCATTATAACCAATGTCGGAAGTAACACAGGCGTAAGCAATTATAACTTTTTCCGCCTGGAGGCCAAATATATCCAGGATGAGAATATCGCCAAGGTATATAATTGCGCCCTGGGTGCCGAGACACGTTTCCTGCAACGGTTTGAGTTCTTCCGTCTGTTACTGAACAGTCATCGCGAACTGGCTGCCTGGTGGGCTACCGGTGATGCTAGCAAAACTTATGAGATCAAGAAATGGGTCATGGAACCCTCTCAGATTGGCAGTTCTACACCCTATCCTATTCTCAAGGATGACGGAAGATATGCTTCGGTGGTAAACTATACTCCAAGCAGCACCACATATGACGATGCGCACCGTTCACAGGGACGCATGTTAACCAGCGAAGGTGACGGCGGAGTTCTGCATGTAACAATAAGAATGGGTAACGGAGCCCAATTCAATGCCCCATCCGGTGCTAAACTCAAGAATGGCGAAAGCGGACAAATCAATCTCACTATAACTGACAAGGACACCGTACATTTCAACTTCAACTATGGCAAGGTACAATTACCATACTACAATGATTATTGTGAAGGCAATTATACTGAATCCCGTGTTGTCACAGGCTGGAAAATAGTCAGCATTACCGGCGGTGCCGGCAATGACGCAACCAGTTATACCACCACAAGTGCCGATGTCACTTATACCAATGGCGAATTGACAGCCACTCCCTACAATTTTGCAGACCGCAAATGTACCGCCAAGGATTTATACGGTACCGGCGGCAGCAACAGGGTATTCAACCAGGGAGCCTACTGGGATGTCCCGGAGGGTGTAACAGCCATAATCATCGAGCCCTATTGGGGCAAAGCGGCATACCTGGCCGATGAATATCTTGATGTGGTTTATAACGCTAACATGACCACAGCTTATCCGGTTACTGCGATCGGTAACACTACCGCTTCGACATTCAACGGCCAGACAGTTCACCGTTCCATAGCCAATGCGATAGGAAACAGCGGACTCAACCCCAGCACATCGCACACGGTATATGATTATGCAGTAGTGCTTGTAGGCAACTACCATCAATACAACGGCATAGAGAATAGCGGCAAGCCCTACACCGTTACCTCTGTTGATAAGGACAACGACCACGAACCGGACTACTCATTCATGCTCCGCTTTGACGGTCGAACACCATTCCATCCCGTAAGATACGATTTTCTGAATATTGTCGGACTGGGTATGGCACAGAAATCCACAGGCGGTACAGGTTCTTATAACCTGGGTATCATGCAGCCCAAATACTGGTTTGAAGTGACCAATACCGCTCTGTTCCGTGTTACTCAGTTTGAATACAGCCGAAGTGACAGGAATAAAAACCCGTATATACTTCAGGGAGGTGTTATTGAACAATGGGTTACACAACAGCAGGATGCCGGTGACAAGGTCTCATATTTCCATGTAGGAGGAAATGTCTGGTTTAAGGAGTTCCATCGCGGCAGTCACCAGGATAATGCCGGTAAAAAGACCCCCCACCCGCCGGTATCAGTTACAGGCGGAGACTTTGACAAGTTCTACCTTACCGGTCTCTATCAGTCACAGGCAGCCATTTACGATGACAATGCAGAGTGTTATATAAACGGTGGCAGGTTCGGTGAAGTTGCAGGTGCCGGAATGGAAGGTATAGGAACCTCCAACGGTAAAGGCAATATCACCTGGGTTATAGACAATGCAGATATCAGGGAGTTCTATGGAGGCGGTATCAATTATGACAAACCCGTTCATGGCAACATCCATACCATTATAAGGAACAGTCATGTGGGTCTTTTCTGCGGAGGTCCCAAGTTCGGAGATATGGAATCAGGCCGTACCGTCATCACCACGGCCTCCAACTGCACATTCGGCAAATACTTTGGTGCCGGATACGGCGGTAGTTCCTTCAACCGATTCACGCCGCAAAACCAGAACAATAAAATGAATATTGACTGGAACGCTTGGGTTACAGGGCAATACACCCAATCATACAACGCCACATACAAGGGTGTATCCACGCAGATAGGTTACCAGTTCATTCCTATGTCAAGCAATGCAGACAATGTATGCCGTCTGTTTGTGGAATTCGCAGGTTTCTCATTGGCTACCACAAACAATGTTACATCCACCCTTAAAGACTGTACTGTAACAGGAAACTTTTACGGTGGCGGCAACCTGGGTAAGGTAGTGGGCAACATCAATTCCACGCTTACTGACTGCACGGTCAAAGGCAATGTGTTCGGAGCCGGCTATTCCGCTACCCTGCAACCCGTTGAGGTTGACAGTATCGGATTCAGGGTACAGCCGTACTATTACACGGATTTGGGTACATATCGTACAGGAGTAAAGGGTAAGACTACAGAATACCGTTGGGAGCATGGTAATTCCATAAGTATGGACAACACCAACCATATACTGTACACGACCATTGACCTTAGCAAGACCAACCTGGGATCAGTGAACGGAAGTGTTACTCTGAACATAGAGACAAGTGCCGCTAACAAATCGGCCACAATCGGAACAATCGGCGATTCCACTACAGGATTTGTATATGGAGGTGGTGATGAGAGTGTCGTCAACGGAGACATTCATGTTACACTTAGTGGAAATACCACGGTTATGAACAATGTATTCGGAGGCGGAAACCGTGGATCGGTAACCGGCGACACGACAGTTGATATAAATAATTGAGAAGAGGATATACAAGAGTATGACTAAAGTGACAAGAAATATCATTTCGTTGATGCTGATGTTGACCATCGGCACCACATCGGTGTTAGCCCAGACCAATATTACGTCTTTGAGCCAGATTACCGATGCAAATGGTAGTTACATCATAACCCAGGATATATCCGGCGGTACCACCGGTGTTACGACATTCTCCGGAACTCTGACCGCGCAGGCCAACAACGACGGTACTTATCCCGTAATCAGCAATATTACACAGCCTCTGTTTACTACTGCCACCGACGCCACCATCAGCAATATCATGTTTAAGGGCATAAGCATCAGCGGCAGCGGAAATATAGGTGCCATCTGCGGTACGGCGAACGGGGCCACCAGAATCTACAACTGCGGAATCCTTCCTACATCGGCCGATGCCACATCAACATCCAGCATTGGTAGCACCGACGGATATTGCGGCAGCCTTGTAGGTTTCCTTGACGGAACAGCCCGCGTGATTAACTGTTTCAGTTATGCAAACATCACCTCCGGTTCAGTTAAAGCCGGAATCGTAGGCTACAATAATTTTGCCTCGATTTATACCAATATCCAAACCATGGTGATGAACTGCATGTTCTATGGTGATATTACTGAAGGTAACACTATCTCACCTATCTATGGCGGTCAATCCATCAGCAACGACTATGATAACAAGAATAGGCCGAATTACAGGTTAAACAACTACAACTATTACCTTTACGAGGCACCGTTCAGTAAGAACAACACCACAAATCATGTGGTAATATCATCATATAACTGTGCACTTGCAGCCGAGAAACGTTTCCTGATACGTTTTGAGTTCTATCGTCACTTGCTGAACTCAACCCGCGAACTCGCCGCATGGTATGCCACAGGCAATGCTGTAAACGGCCGTGGTGAGGGGGCTGCCAACAAGATGCTCAAATGGGTGCTTGACAAGAGCATTGCTCCATACCCCATTTTAAAGCAGCAGGGCACATATCCGTCGGTAGTAAACTATGCCGGTGCTCCGTCTTTGAACAAGTCATTGACTGTTACCGTAAGCGGTGTCGGAAGCGGTGCTCCCTCAGGAGCCACGATTACCCAGAACAGTCTTACCCTTGACAGGACAGACAAGGATCCGGATAACTTCAATTTCAACTACGACAAGGTTCAGCTCCCCTATTACAATGATGTGGGAACCGGCAACTATACGGAAAACAAAGTGGTAACCGGTTGGAAAATAACTGTTACAGGTGGCACCAACTCTTTTGGCACCACCGATTATGACGCGCCCAATTATAACTTTGCGGACCGCGACTGCACCGGCAAGGATGACTACGCCACCAGTAACCGTGTATTTGCCCAGGGAGCATATTTCAATGTTCCTACAGGAGTCTCATCCATTTCCATTGAACCGTATTGGGGAAAGGCAGCCTATCTTTCTGACGCCTGCTACGACCGCTACGGCTACAATACCACGGATAATCTGACTCAGATTGGTGGCGGAGCCCGCTACACTAATGGTAACGACTGTCCTATTCTGACAGGTTCTCAAAAGGTCTATACTACTGTTTCTAATGCTTTGGCCACCTTGACCGGTGTAAACAATCCTACCGTTTATGACTACGCAGTGGTACTGGTCGGCAATTATCATCACCACACGACAGAAGGTAAGAACGGTCTGGAAATGGCATCTGACGGTAAACCGTTTACCATAATGTCCATTGACCTGAATAAGGACAACGAGCCGGATTATTGTCTTATATACCGAAGCGGAAAGAACAAGCCAATTAATCCCATCCGGTTTGACTTTATAACCGTACCCGGTATGGTTATGGCACACAAGATGGCCAGCAACGGAGATCTGGGTATTCCCGGTAACTGTACGCCGATGGGTTGGTTCGAGATAACCACTACAGGACTTATCAAATACGGTCAGTTTGAACATAGTTATGACCAGAAGACCGTTGCCCCGGTCATCTTTATGGGAGGAGTGATCGATCAGTTCGTATCCAACAACACCGCCGGTAACGGTAATAGTAAGCCGGCCAACACCAACAAGACCAAATATATGCTGTTTGGTGACAATGTCTGGTTCAAGATGCTGAGCAACGGCACTCACATGGATAATAAAAGTCCCACTCCGCACAGGCCCATATCCATAACCGGCGGAGAGTTTGAAAAACTGTATCTTTCCGGTTATTTCCGTGCGGATGCAAATGCATGCACAGCAGGTTCAGGCGACGACAATGCCGAATGCTATATAGACGGCGGAAAATTCGGTGAAGTAGCCGGAGCCGGTCAGGAAAACATCTCCGGCAACGTTACCTGGATAATCAATCATGCCGATATAAAGGATTTCTATGGAGGAGGCATTAAGGCCAGCAACCAGGAACAGATAACGGGAAGCATAACTACCACGATCAAAAACAGCAATGTAACCCTGTTCTGCGGTGGACCCAAGTTCGGTGATATGGCCGATAACAAGACGGTTACCACCACTGCCTCAAATTGTGTGTTCGGCAAATTCTTCGGTGCAGGATTCGGTGGTACATCCATCTATAGGGAATGTCCTTCGTCTTATAACAAGTTTGAAGCCAAGAACTACGGTTGGAACACCTGGGTCAGCGGTTCATTCGGCAGTTCTGGCAGTGACTACTATCGTGGTAAATTCGTCTCAGGAAAAGGTGTGTCATGTGGTTATGAATATGAGTTCTTTGGTGGTTCAGGCGGTAATGTAGCCCGTTTGTATCTCAAATATGCATCATTCTCACTGGCACAGACCAACAACGTAAGTTCAACACTGACAGATTGCACCGTAACAGGCAATTATTATGGAGGTGGAAGTTTGGGCAAGGTTGCAGGTAATGTAACATCGGTCCTGACAAACTGTAACGTACACGGAGATGTATTTGGTGCAGGTGAATCGGCCACCGTCCCGACAGCCCAGGTATTGAACTCAGGAGGTTTCAATCCGGAGCCTCACTACAACGAAACCACCGGTGTATATGAGCCGGAAGGTTTCCCGGCCTCCGTTGATTTTACCTGGACTCATGTACAAAGTCTCAGCAATAAGGCTCAGGCTCTTGACGGTACTGCAATAAAAACCACCGAGGACCTATCGGCCCTGGGTACCGTGTCCGGTCACGTAACTCTCACCATTGACGGTAACTCCCGTGTTTACGGAAGTGTATACGGAGGTGGCGAATCAAGCGATGTAACCGGAGTTGACAAGAACGTCACAGTCACACTTAGTGGCAACACTACAATTGATCATGACGTGTTCGGAGGAGGAAACCGAGGTAAAGTTGAAGGAAATGCACAGGTTATCATTCAGTAAAAAATTGAAACAGTTTCTGCTTATGAACAACAGACATACTATAAGAATACATGCTTTGTTACTCGCATCATTGCTGGTAAGCGGCAATGCCCTGGCTGTAGACGTCAACGGTGCAGTCTTTGGAGGCGGTAACATGGCGGGTGTGACAGGTAACACCAGCGTTACCCTGACAACCGGAACTGTAGCTCAAGGCGTATACGGAGGATGTAACTCCCAAGGAACAGTAGGCGGTGCTATTTCAGTAAACATAAACGGCGGAACGGTTGGTACAAGCGCCACTCCTGCCAACGTTCACGGCGGAGGATACGGTCCCGCTACCGGAACCAACGGAGCTATAACCGTAATAATTGGCAATGCCCAATTAACCACTCCTACCATCTGGGGTGATGTTTACGGCGGCTCTGCTTTGGGAAGTGTCAATGATGCCACATCAGATACAACCAAGGTTTGGATCAAGAAAGGTACCGTAAAAGGTTCTCTCTATGGCGGCGGTCTGGGAAACAGCACTTATGCAGCTCTGGTCAATGGTTCCGTTAAGGTTATTGTTGATGGAGGAGTAGTAACAGACTCCGTATTCGGAGCCAATAACGTAAACGGAACTCCCAAGGGTTCCATATTAGTAACTATCAACGCCGCGGAGGCTCCGCATCAGGACTCTATATATGCACTCAGAGCTGTATATGGCGGTGGTAACCTGGCCGCTTATCTGCCCACTGTTACGACAACTCCAGCTACTGTAATTGTAAACAATTGCAACAACACCATAAGGGATCTGTTCGGAGGAGGAAACGCAGCTTCTGTTCCTGCTACAGATGTAACCATACATGGCGGAACATTTGACCGCATATTTGCCGGAGGTAACGGCCAGATAAGTGCGGCTAACGTAACCGGCAATACCAACGCTTTCATAGGCGGTGGAGATATCAATCAGGTATTTGGAGGCAGTAACAAGAGGGGAACCATAGGCGGTACTATCAATGTGGAAATCAACAAGGAAGATGATGGCTGCCATATGGAGATTGATGAGGTCTATGGAGGTGGTAATGAGGCTGCCAGTAACGCCGGAAATCTGAGAATTGTCCGCACTGGTGGTAGTTCGGAAGGAATACAGTATGTTTACGGCGGTGCGAGAGATGCTGATGTGTCAGGTAACATAACGCTTAACATCACAGGCGGACGTATTACCGAAGGTTTGTTCGGCGGCAACAACGTAGGACATACCGTTACCGGTAATATCACCCTCGATATAAATTGGGACAGCAATAACGGTGCCAATGACAGCAAATACCTGAAGGATGTCTTTGGAGGCGGCAACAACGCAGATGTAACAGGCAGCACTTCCATCAACCTCAAGAACGGTACTGTCAGCAACAATATCTACGGTGGAGGAAGTCAGGCCGATGTTTCCGAAAACACCTCCATAAGTCTTGAAAACGGAACCGTCTTAAATGATGTATATGGAGGCGGAATGCAAGGTAATGTAGGAGGCAATGTGACCGTTAATGTAAGTAAGGCAAATAATACCGGCACGGTTACGGTTGGACATGACGTATACGGAGGAGGTGCTTTGGCCAACACCAATACAGCCAACTTTAGCCTGGGCGCTAATGATGCCGAAGAAATAGATCTGACAAGTGCCGACAGCAAACACACTGTTGTCAATCTGTATCCCAAAGCCACCATAGGTCATGATGTTTACGGTGGTGGACGCGGCCAGGCACAGAACACATACACTCCGAGCGGCTCTGACATCCCTGCTATAGTTTATGGTAATGTAACCGTATATCAATATGGTGCAGTACTTTTGGCCAGTTATAATCAGGAAGGTCTGGCTGAATCCGGACGTATATTCGGCTGTAACAATGTGTACGGCTCACCTAAAGGACATGCCAAAGTTTACGTCAAGCGAACAGTCTCCAATTCGGCAACCAATCAGATTCTCAGCACCGAGGCGAACCGCATGAGCGCCACCGGCACCCATACATATCAACTCGCTGCTGTCTACGGAGGAGGAAACCAGGCTGAATATACCCCGTTCAATGCCGATGACTGCGCGGAAGTATTCATTGATCCTGACGATTGCGATTCTATAAGTATCCACTCCGTTTATGGAGGCGGTAACGCCGCAGCCACTCCCGCCACAAAGGTTACCATATCAGGATCCTATGAAATAGAGTATGTATTCGGTGGCGGAAACGGTGCCGGCCAGGGTAACCTGGGAGCAAACGTCGGTTACCATTACTACTCCACACCCGAAAGTGACATTCAAGGCAGAGCCGATAAGGCATATGGAACCGGTATTGCCGCTACCAACATCTACGGAGGTCGCATACATTACATCTATGGAGGTAGCAACACTAAGGGTAATGTCCGTTCAACTGCAGTCTCCATGCTTGATGAGTTAAGTGAATGTGCGCTGAATGTAGACGGAATCTACGGCGGCGGTCGTGAGGCTTACATGGAAGGTTCAACGCAACTGGAGATGGGTTGTGTAACCGGTATGGCCGAAATCTACGGAGGATCCGAGAAGGCCGATGTAGGTAGTAACGTAGAACTCACCATCACCAGTGGTCATTTCCACAAGGTATTCGGCGGAAACAACAAGGGTGGCCGAATAAACGGTTCTATCACTGTCAACATCGAGCAGACCGGTTGCGTACCTATAACCATTGACGAGCTCTACCTGGGTGGAAACAACGCCCCCTACTCCGTATACGGTTATAACAACACTACAACAACCGTTGACGTTGGAGGAGGAGAAATGGTAACTCATTACGGTCTGAATGAATCCGGGCAGAATCCGTACCCGGATCCCAGACTGAATATCCGTTCATTCGAAACTATCGGAACAGTATATGGCGGAGGTAACGGTGAACTTGCCGTGATGGTAGCCAACCCCATTGTCGACATCAATGTCACAAAGGGCTGGGTTAACGGCGAATACCTTGGCGGAAACGCCGATTACACCGCATACAGAGCAACAGCTATGGACCTGACCACCGATGGTGTTATTACAGGTGACGTTTACGGAGGCGGTAATCAGGCCAAAGTTAAAGGTAAGACCAGAATACGCATCGGAGACAAACTCGGAGAATCCGTTTCTCTCAAGAGTATGGAACTGCTCTATAATCAGATCGGTTCAAGTGGAGAGCGCAGAGGTGATGTCAAGATGCAGCGATCCGGCGATAATGCCATTATCTATACCATTCAAAAGTTTGAAAACGACGAATGGGTTGACGATGGAACCAAGACTCCGCTTACCGCAAACATCAGTCAGTCTGTTACCGGTGTTACAATCAACGGAAACGTCTATGGCGGTGGTAACGAAGCGGATGTGACTAAGGGAACCGATGTTCAGATCGGTAAGAAACCGGCCGTAGCACAGCCTGCTCCGTCACCGGCTCCGCAGCGCAACAACGCACAGCCCTCAGGCCAGAATCAGAATACTACCGATGAATCCGGCTTTACCCGAACAGTCACACCTGTCCGCAGATAACTGAACCGGATATCAGAACGGGCTGAAAGCCCAGACAGTTGAATAAGGAGTATAATTACTGTTGTAAATACCTCCACAAGCTACCAGACGTCCGTCTGGTAGTTTTGTCATGGACCATATGGAAGCATACGCATCAAGCACATCGGTCTTATAAAGCGTCAGCTTGGCAGGACTTGCCTTAAGATCCATCTTGAGTACATAATAGACGGGGGAAATGTCATCACCGTTATAAGCCGGCAAATAAGCGTGGCCGCTGTTATCGGTAAATATTTGTCCGGAGTACTGCAGAGCATCGGCGTCACAAGTCACAGGTATCGGCAACTCAGTCTCCAAAAGCGAGAATGATTCGCCCTGAACCTTTATCACGCCAATCTCATTATTACTGTTCCTGGCCAGTATCAGATAACTGTAATCTGCAATTTCACAATCCTTGGCACGCCAATTGACAGGAGCCCCGTACGGAGTCCACTCATTGAACAGTTCCACGCTGAACGATCCGCCACTCAGCCTGTCCACTACAAGTGTATTTGCATCGCCGTAGTTGCTCATTTCGCCGAATACGATAGCATCGTTGGCTGCCGAACGTAAGACATACGGATTGCAGCGATTCTCTGTAACGCGTCCCTTATCAACGAAAGCCGAATCGGTAGCCGAATACAACTCCTTTGAATCCCGGGCATACCAGTTGCCCGATACGAACACGTCACCACCGGCCAACTCAACAGCATGTGAAAGGGTACGGGCCTTGTTCATTGACGGAGCTTCCGTGAAACTGTGGCTCGCAGGATCGTATATCTCTACGCGTGAAGACTGACCCACTCCGCTGTTGGAACTGCATCCGCCTCCCAACATCATACGGCCGTCACTCAACATCACGGAGAAGGCCATATCATGGGTATAGTTCATACTTAAGGAATGCCACTCACCGTCAGCATAGTATTCGGCAGTAGTGGTTCTGGTGAACTCCCTTATGTGTCCACCGGCAACTACCAGCTGACTGTCGGCCACGAACAATATATGATCGGCACGGGCGTTTAGCATATCGGGCAGACGCTCGGCACTCATACGCTTAACCAAAATATACGGCTCCACTACCGTTATCTCGCAACGGGCCTCCATACCTGAGTCGGCTACAGCTGCCGTTACTACAGCCTGGCCTAAACCGACAGCGGTAATCACGCCCTGGTTAACAGATACTACACTTGTATTGGAACTGGACCAGGTAACGGTCTTGTCAGTAGCATCCTCGGGAAGCACAGTTACACTGAGAGTATCGGTGGCACCTATCATCATCTTGATTTCACTGCGGTCCAAAGAGATTGAATCTACAGGGATGCGATCCGGAATTACGGTTACATTGCAGAAGGCGGTGAACTCGCCGTCAATCGTCTCGACAGTAATCAGTGCCTTACCGCATGAATTGGCGCTCACCAGGCCGTTTTCTACGCTTGCAACCTTAGGATTATCGGAATACCATATAACAGACGCGTCAGTGGCTCTATTCGGGCTCACAGTGGCAACGAGCAGAGTATCACGTCCCACCTTAATCGTAAACTCCGATACAGACAAATAAACTCCAGTAACAGGAATGTTCGTATCCTTTTCACAACCGGCAAACAATCCGAACCCCAAAATCAAAACCAAAACAAAACCAATTCTCCGCATAACCTTTTCATAAAAACTCCTACAAATATAATAATATTCTTATTAACCTCCGCTGGAGTACGGTATTAGGGAGACGACGTTCCGTGGCTACTCAGAACCCCTCCGAGACCTAAACATCGAACGCCTCCCTTTTAGTCCCCTTCGGGGCCTAACGGTCGTTAAACGAAACGATGTTCTTAACGGCCTCTCCAGGGCCTTCGCTCACGCCACTCCACTGACGCTCCCTAATACCGTACTCCAGCTCCAGCAAACAGCAACCTCTCCACACCTAGCAGCAAAAACGCCGCAAAGGGGTCGTTTCGTTTTGCGTCACTTACCCTGCACCTTAGGGAAGCACAACGCAGGTACGGCCATTTCTCTCCCTAAGGTAAGCCTGAAATACGCTTGTCCACACATACCCCCCACACCTTAGGGAAGTAGAACGTACGTAGAGGCTTTTTTATCCCTAAGGTGGGGGTGGTAACGCAGGTTCAAGCGTATTGGGGCGAAGCGAGTATGCGAGCGAGATGGCCCGGAGGGCCACCGTTTGCAGAGCAAACTAAAAAAAGGTGGCGGCTACCTTCTATCCAGACGCACAAAGGTATATGCGGGAATTAAGGATTAATTCCCTGGTACTGCTTCAGCGGGAGGTAGGTAGACCGCCGGTTTTCAGGACGCCCTAATAGGAATCACAATAACACCTGGATACAGATAAAAAAGAAGGACGCTCCAGACTAATTGTCCAGAGCGTCCTGAAAAACGGCGGCTACCTACTCTCCCACTTGCGCAGTACCATCGGCGTGAACGGGCTTAACTTCTCTGTTCGGAATGGGAAGAGGTGGAACCCCGCTGCTATAGCCACCTGAATAAGGTTGACAAAC
>JAEEGJ010021481.1_pt1 | contig 13881 bp, 10 predicted proteins | sample 8958761 | NCBI WGS metagenome assembly JAEEGJ01 (sample SAMN16246546, study PRJNA631951) | gut metagenome | biome: gut microbiome; feature: rumen; material: RS-attached | host: Bos | place: Iran: Karaj | collected 2018-10 | reverse complement strand
CGACGTGGATCCGGAAGGCTGGTATTACGAGAACGTGGCGGCGGCATATGAGTTCTCGCTGATGGATGGTACGGCCGACGAGATCTTCGGCGTGGGCAAGTACCTGAAACTCAGTGAGACGCTGGCGCTTGCCTGCCGTCTGCACAACATCTATTACGGAGGCAGCGGCAGCTTCGATCAGACGAAGGACAAAGCCTGGTATACGGTGTATGAGGATTACGCCGTGCGCTACGGCATCATCGTCCGGGGCCAGTACGATCTGACGGAGAACGCGACGCGGGCTCAGTTCGCGGAGATCATTTCCGCGGCGCTGCCGGAAGAGGCTCTGAAAGCGATCAACGACGTGAAGACGCTGCCGGATATGGACGCCGGCGACCCGAGGCTTCCGGCCGTTCTGCAGCTGTACAACGCGGGCATCCTGACCGGCACGGACGACAAGGGGACCTTCCGGCCCGACGCGCTCATCCTCAGAGAACAGGCCGCCGCGATGATGACGCGCGTTTCCGACCCCGAGCTGCGGCAGACCTTCGTGCTCGCCCCTGATCTTCCCTGACGCGGAAACGGCGGGGACGCGGCATCCGGCCGGACGATCCAAATTCACTGCATAAAACGGGACCGTTGCAAAACGAAAGCTTTGCAACGGTCCCGTTTTTTGTCTGTTCGTATAATGCACACTATACGAACGGCATTTGTCCCGCTCAGGCGGCTCCGGGTATGACCGTCCGCCTGCTTTTGCTTCAGGCGGCCAAAAATCATAGCCGCCCGTATCGCGTGAAGCCTCACGTGGCTGAAGTCAGGATCGTGCGACGGCCGATCGTCAGCGTCTGGGCACGAAGATCGTCACCTGCGTCCCGCCCGTCTCCCGCTGCCGGATGTCCAGCGTGCCGCCGCACATGGATTCAAGCCTTTGCCGGATGTTGCTCAGGGCAATGCCCGGTTCGCTGTCACCGTCCGGATCATAACCGCGGCCGTCGTCCGTGACGACGATCTCGCTGCCGGAATCCGTTTCCCGCGTCCGGACGGAGATGTGGAACACGCCGGCATACGGATCTCTGCCGTGCTTGACGGCGTTTTCCACGAGGGGCTGAAGGGTCAGAGGCGGCACGCGGAACTGGGTATGCGGCGTGTCGTAATCGACGATCAGGCCGTCTTCGTACTGTGCCTGCTCCACAGCGAGATAGGCGCGGGTGTGCTCCAGTTCCGCGGTAAACGGGATGGGCTCGGCGCTGGCGATGGCGGTGAAATTCCTGCGCAGATATGCGGTGAAATCCATGATGACCTGACGGGCTTTCTCCGGGTCCTGTCTGCAGAGGCTGTAGACGCTCGCCAGGGTGTTGTAGATGAAGTGCGGCCGCATCTGCAGGACCATGATGCTGACCCGCTGGTCGGCGATCTCCCGCTGCTGGCGCATATCCCGGTCGATCTGATCGGACAGGATGGCACCGTACATGGACAGGGCGGAGACGACGATGCCGATGTCGATGAGCGGGAAGACTTCGACGAACAGATGCACGAACATCGCCAGCCCTAGCGGCAGCGTGGCGATGAGATAGCCGATAAAGATTTTGCGGGAAAGCCGGTTCCTCCGCCGTATCGCGCCGGCGATATTGAGCAGCTGGATCGCGAACAGCGGCGCCACCAGAAGCGGGTACAGAGCGCCGCGGGAATACTGCCCGTCCGGCGTGATGGAGGAATAGGGGGCGATGAATGCCGCGCATACGAGCTGGACAAAGAAGACCGCCCACAGGCCGTGCGTTGCCCGAACGAGCCCGTTCCCGCGTATGGTCTCTCCGGCACCGTGCAGCAGATATGCCGTCAGCATGGGCAGCGGCAGCGAAATGAACAGAGACTCAAAGCCCATCACAAAGATATAGCCCGTCCCGACCGTGATGGAATAATAGCCGATGATTATGTCAAAGAGGCTGAAAAGGCAGGCCAGTATAAGCGTAGTGAAATAGGTCAGGAAGTAGCGTTTGCTCCAGCGGTCCACTCCCGGCGTGATGATGGAGAAGACCACGCCCAGCGCGCTCAGCAGCAGCGCCGCGCCGGCCGCGGAACTGTAGAAGATAATGATCCAGCCGTTCAATCGACAGCGCCTCCCGTCACGAACGGATAGCGCAGCTTTTTCAGCTGCTCCTTAATGCTCTCCGGCGTCATAGGCTTGAGCATGAAGCCGCTCGCCTCTGTCTTCCACGCGTCAAGGGAGTAATCGGGGTAGGCGGTCAGAAACACGATGTTCGTACGGGGGTTGATGTCAAGCAGCGTGCGCCAGAGATCCAGTCCGCTGGCCGTTCCCAGCTCGATGTCCAGGATCGCCAGCGAGACCCGGTTCATTTTCGCGAAATCCACCGCTTCCTGCGGCCAGATAAAGCCCGTGATCGCGGCGTTCGGCATGACCTCCTCCAGCACGGCCAGGCCGTCGGTGAGGATGACCCTGCTGTCGTCCACCATGATGACGTTGGGCGATTCGTCGCTCTCGTCCGCTAGTTGCAGCATCGTGCTTACGTCCGTCCCGAGGCATTTGGCGAGACGGGAGATCATCAGGGCGTCCGGCAGCCGGCTGCCGGTCTCCCAGCGGGCGACGGTGGACCGGGTCACATACACCTGATCCGCCAGTTTCTGCTGCGAAAGCCCCTGTTCCGTTCTCAGTTTTCTCAGAGTCTCTGCAAAGCCAGTGCTCATAGCATGGTTCTCCAATCTTTTTCTTCTCTCCCATCTTACCCGTGTGGGGCCGCAAATGCAAATTTTTATTTTAGTAGTATGTGACGTTCTGGAACGTTGCCTTGAAAGGAAAAAAATGCCGTGCGATAATGTTTACCCGATTATTCGTCAGGCAGGCAGGAAGGAGTGTACGGTACGATGAGTTTGAATTATTATTCTCTGATCATCTTCCTGTCCCTCTTTGCTCTGCTCGTGCTCTGCATCCTGGTCCGTGAGAACGGACGGATCCCGGATAAGAACAAGAGACTGCTTTATCTGACCTATCTGCTGATCGCGCTCTCCGCCATGGCCGAATGGTCCGGGATCCAGCTCGACGGCGTGGAAAGTCTTCCGTCATGGCCGCTCCGGATCGCAAAATGCGCGGACTATATCCTGACGCCTATGGCAGGCGGCGCGCTCGCGCGGCAGATGAATCTCCGCAACCGGTGGTACAAGGCCCTGATCGCGGTCCTGACGGCCAACGTGGTCTTCCAGATCGTCGGCTGCTTCACCGGATGGACGGTGCAGATCGACGCGCACAACCACTATACGCACGGGCCGCTGTACGGCGTCTACATCTGCGTCTATCTGGTCGTGATCGCGCTGTTCATCATCGAGTTCATGCAGTACGGGAAGGCGTTCCGGCGGCAGAACAGGGTCTCCCTTTACGCCATCATGATCCTGGTCATCGCAGGCATTGCGTCACAGGAACTGCTCGGGAGCTGGGCCCGGATCTCCTACATCTCGCTGACGCTTGGGGCTGCGCTGCTGTTCATCCACTATTCGGAGTTTTCCCAGATGACCTCCGACGAACGTCTCCGCGAGCAGGAGATCCAGATGTCCACGGACGCCCTGACGGGCATGCTCAACCGCTATGCCTATTCGAAGGCTCTCGAGGCCTATGACGCGTCTGACCGGCTCCCCGAAAGGCTTGCCGCTTTTTCCATCGACATCAACGGACTCAAGGCCGTCAACGACATGTACGGCCACGCCGTCGGAGACGAGCTGATCTGCGGCGCCGCCGCGTGTATCAACAGGGTCTTCGAAGGAACGGGCAGATGCTTCCGCACCGGCGGCGACGAATTCATCGTGTTCGCGGAACTGGACCGGGCGCAGGCCGAAGCGGCGCTGGCCGATCTCGCGGCGGAGTCGGAGCACTGGTCCGGCGCCGTGATCAGGCAGGTGCATCTCGCGGCGGGCTGCGCGCTGGCCGTCGACCACGCCGGCATCTCCGCGGAGAAGCTGGTGATCGAGGCGGACAACGCCATGTACGCGGAGAAGGAACGGTATTATCTCGAAAGCGGCGAGAACCGGAGACGGCACGACGCCGGCCCCGGCAAGGCGGAGCCCGCCGGACTGCCGGACGAAGCCTGACTTGCTGACCGTGCGGAGAAGCGGGAGGTACGCCATGAGAAAAGGTCCCGAAAAAACGCCTTTCCTTCGGGCGGCGCTCCTGCTGCTGCTCGTCCTGCTGATCCCCGGCTGGCTTTCCGGCTGCGGACGAACGACAGCCGCGGAGCCGGGAGAAACGATCCCCGACCACGGTCACGGTCTGTTTTCCTGGCACGACGAGGTGTTCGGGGAGGAGGACCGGGAGATCCTCCTGCAGCTCATGCGGGAGCAGGGTCTGACGGAACTCTATCAGGACGTTCCCCACACGACTCCCACTTCCCAGGTGAGGGAACTTGCGGAGGCGTGCAGCGCGCTCGGGATCCGGCTGTATCTGCTGGTGGGCGAGCCGGAATGGGCTCTGGACCGGAAGGCGACGGAACTCCGCTCGGAGATCCAGCGGGCGGCGCTGATCGGCTGCGCCGGCATCATGGTGGATATCGAGCCTGGCTCGACGGACAAATGGAAAAAGGACCGGGATTCCGTCATGAGCAGCATGACGGAGGCGTTCCTGGCGGGCAAGGCCGCCGCGGAGCGCGAAGGGCTCGAGATGATCGCCTGTCTTTCCTGGTACTATGACGATTACGGCTATGAGGCCGAACTGGAGCGGCTGATCTCGGAAGGCTGCGACACCCTCGCGATCATGAACTACCACCGCGAGGACGAGATCGGACAGATCGAGACGGAAGCCGGGCTGTGCCGGAACTTCGGGAAGCCGCTGATCAGCATCTACGAACTCCAGGAGATCGGGAAATACGATCTCGAAGAGATCCACACCTACCGCGAGGCGGGGCTTCCCGCCCTGTGGGAGAGCTGGGAGGAGCTCCGGAACGCTTTTCCGGATCAGGAGATCTCCGCCGCTCTGCATGAGTACCGGGCGCTGAAGGCCATGTGCCTGCCGACAATCTGAAAATAAGGGCAAAACCGCCGAAAGGCGGCGACGCAAAGCATAAGTGTCTAAACGGCAAAGGCCGCATGACTGACTGGCTGCAACGGTTTCTCGGTTGCAGCCGGTCTTCTTTTTTGGAGGGTTTCCATGAATCAGGTCCTGCGGGAGGAAAAGAAATATCTGATCAGCGTCGAAGACTTCCTGCGCCTGAGCCACATGCTGGAGCAGGTGATGATCCAGGACGCGCACAACGGCGTCCACGGCTACGCGATCCGCTCCCTGTACTTCGACACGGTCTACGATCAGGATTTTTTCGAAAAGATGGCCGGCACGGAACTGCGCCGGAAGATGCGGCTGCGGGTCTACGACCCGTCCGACGACTACGCCATGCTGGAAATGAAGCAGAAACAGGGCGCGAATCAGCTCAAGCGCTCGCTCCGCGTCACCCGGGAGGAAGCCGCCGCCATGAGCCGCGGGGACTACTCCCCCCTGCTGAATTACCGGGAACCCTTTGCCGCGGAGTGCTACGGCATGCTCAACGCGCGGTGCTACCGGCCCGTCACCATCGTGGAATACCGGCGCAAAGCCTTCATCGCCAAGGAGAACAGGATCCGCGTGACCTTCGACAGCCAAATCGCCGCCACGGAGTCGAACTTCGACCTCTTCTCGCCCCGCCTCAACATGAACCCCGTGCTCGATCCGTTCGACGTGGTGCTGGAGGTCAAATACAACGGTTTCCTGCTTGAATACATCCGCCGTCTCATCAACGGCGCCGACCGCAGCGAGATCTCGGTCAGCAAGTATGTGCTGGCCCGCCAGAACGCCTACAATACTCACTTATAAAGGGGAGAACTTCCATGCGTGAAAAGCTGTTCGAACTGATCGAGCATCAGAACAATCTGACGGTTCAGGAGATCCTGCTGAACATCGGCATGTCCGCGCTGCTCGGCTTTCTGATCTACATCTCCTATTTCATCACCCATCACGGCACCATCTACAGCAAGAAGTTCAACGCCTCTCTGGTGGTCCTGACCATACTGACCGGCGTCGTCATGACCGTCATCGGCAACAACATCGCCCTGTCCCTCGGCATGGTCGGCGCCCTGAGCATCGTCCGTTTCCGTACGGCCGTCAAGGATTCGAGAGACACCGTCTATATCTTCTGGACGATCATCGTCGGCATCTGCTGCGGCGTCGGGGACTACTCCGTCGCGCTGATCGGTTCAGGCGGGGTCTTCGTGGTGCTGCTGGTGCTTGGACTCATCAAGAACGACAACCGGATGCTCCTGATCGTCCGCGGCAAGCGCGACAGCCAGCCCACGGTGCAGGCGAAGGTGTACCAGATCTTCAAGAAAAAGGCGATCCTACGCGTGCAGAACACGACGGAGGACGATTTCGAGCTGATCTACGAGCTCAGCCAGGCCACGGTCAGGAAATCCGTAGACTCCTCGCATCAGATCAGCGACGAGCTCTACCAGATCGGCAGGATCGAATACGTCAATCTGGTGATGCAGAACGACGAGGTGTCCAACTGATGGCTCCCCGGATTCGCGCCGCTCTTGCCGCCGCGGTCCTGACCGTCTTCGCGCTTTCCCTGTCCGGATGCGGCGAGAGCAGTAAGCCGGAGCCGGGCGAGGTCGCCCTCACCGCCGACCCGACCGAGCAGACGGTCACCCTCCGGTGGGATCCCGTAGAAGGTTCCGACCGCTTCCGTCTTTTCCGGAAAGCGGAGGGGGACCGCGATTTCAGATTCATTGACGACGTGACGGAAGGCGGCTCCTATATCGACGAATACGTCAGTCAGGGCACGGAGTACGTCTACAAGCTCCGGGTCTTCGCCGGAGAGACCGTGCTCGCCGAGGGCGTTTCCGCGCCGGTCGACCTCCACTCCACGCCCCGGATCGTCGCGATCCGGCAGATCGAAGGCAGCGGATACGAGGTCGAATGGGATCGCCACGACGGCGAATGCGCCGTCTACGGGAAGACCGGCTCCGGCTGGCAGGAGATCGGGCGCAGCGCAAACGGGATCCTGCGGTTTGAGAACACGGGATACTGCACGGCGCTCTCGGTGTCTTCGACCGAAGCGGACGCGCTCCTCTCCGAGCCGGTCCCCATCTGCCGCACGCCCGTCATCCTTTCGGCGACCGGCCTGGACTCGCATACGAACGCCGTGGATCTCGTCGCGCCGAACGGCGACTGGAGCTTCGAGCTCGCCCGCGCGGATACGGAGGACGGCGTCTATACGACGGTCGGATCGTCGGACAGCCGCGTGATCTACGACATCCTGCCCGAGAAGGATACGGACGGCACGGCAGACGCGGAGACCGCGCTTCCCTGCTGGTACCGCTTCCGCTGTCTGGGAGACCGCTTCACGGGCGCGTGGAGCGAGCCTGTGATGCTCGGGACGAACGCGAGAGACGTCTTTTACGTGCCGGTCATCGTGTACCACGAGTTTCTGACCGCGGAGGAATACGACGAAACGGTCGACTTCGCGGATGACGTGATCACGCCGGAAGCGTTTGAAAGCGATCTGATCTGGCTGCAGGCGCACGGTTATTCCACGATCACCACCGCCGCGCTCGCAGCGTATCTCGAAGGCGGCGCGCCTCTGCCGGAGAAGCCCGTCATCCTTTCGATCGACGACGGGAAATACAGCGTGTACAGGCGGGCGTGGCCCCTTCTGATGAAATACGGCATGCAGGCCTCGCTTTCCGTGATCGGCGACAGGATCGACGAGGCGACGGCGGAACAGCCGGAGCGCAAACACTCCCACGAGTCCTTCTGCACGTGGGATGAGATCAAAGAGATGCACGACTCCGGCGCGATGGAGATCACGAGCCATACGCAGAGCCTGCACGTTTACAGCCATGACGGACGCAACGGCGCCAACTGCGGCCCGGATGAGACGGTCGAGCAGTTCCTGCCCGCTGCGCAGGCCGACGCGGAGATCATCACCGCGAAGATCGAAGCACTGACCGGATCGCCGGTCGCGACCATGGTATATCCGTATTCCATCAGAAGCGCCGAAGCCGACCGGGCCTGGCTCGCGGCCGGATACAGGCTGCTCCTGTGCGGGAACACGAAATCGGTACACTACTCAAGATGGAATCCGATGATCCTCGAAGCGGGTCTGAACGAGAACTCCTCGCTCCTCAGGCGCATCACGCGCGTGACGGCAGTGCCCGTCTCGGAGTGTCTTGAAGATTACGAGGAACTGCTGGCGAAACTGGCTCTCGCGCCCTGACGCTCCGTCCGCGGAGCGTCGCCCCCGGCCGGGCGCGCGCAGGCAACAACGAAACTGGAGGAAGCGCTCCTCCCTCCGGGGAGGTACGCGCTGAAGCGCGATGAAATACAGGCTGATCGGGATAACGGCGCTCATTCTCGCCGCGGCGACCGTGCTGGGCGCCACCGTCTATCAGGTCAATATGGAGAAGAACCGGCGCGTGCATCAGCATCTTTCCACGCCGGAGAAGGCGCCCTGCGCTCTGGATCACAGCGACGGGAGCTTCTGCACCCATCTGCCCCTGCTGGTGATCGAGACGGACGGGCAGACGATCCCGGGACTGCCCGCGGGCACGCGGGACATATTCGACGAGGCGAACTACACCTCGGCGGCCGACGGGAGCAGCATGGTCACCGTCCGCCTGGACGTCTTCGACAGCGCCGTGTCCCACAACCACCCCACGGACGAGCCGACGATCTCCTCCCTGACGCAGATCCGCATACGCGGCCACTCCTCCAGAGATTTCGGAAAGCCTCCCTATCTCCTCAAGCTGGTGACGGAAGAGGGCGCGGAGCGGAACGAGGCCCTGCTCGGCATGAGCAGCCACAACGAGTGGGTTCTGCACGGGCCGTTTCTGGATAAATCCCTGATCCGGAACTATCTCTTCTACAATCTCAGCGGCGAGATGATGGACTACGCGCCCAACTGCCGTTTCTGCGAGGTGATCCAGGACGGGGACTACCTGGGCGTCTACCTGCTGGTGGAATCCATCACCGCGGGCGAGGACGGACGTCTGCCCATCATCATGGACAAGAAGAACAACCGGCTCTCCGGCTACCTGCTGCGGATCGACCGTCCGACGGAAGTGGATCTGGAGTCGCTGCGCGACGTGGACACGTACACGGAGCGGGCCTATACGCAGCACATGGACGTGGCCATCCGGTATCCGGGCAAGGCGCAGCTGACGGAAGAGCTGAAGACGCGGATCGAAAGGGACTTCTCCGCGTTTGAAAAGGCGATCTACTCCTACGACTACGATTCCGGAGACTACCGCTTTGAGAACTTTCTGGACGTGGACAGCTTCATAGACTACTACATCATCAATTCCGTCAGCTCCAACATCGACGCCGGGCGCTATTCCACCTATATCTACAAAACGCTCAACGACAGATACCGGCTCTGCGTCTGGGATTTCAACAACAGCTGCAACAACTTCGTGGACGACGAGACCGGCGAGGATTTCGACGGCATCCGCAACGCCGTGTATTACAACATGCTGTTCCGGAACCGGGAATTCGTGCAGCGGCTGATCGCCCGCTACCGCGAGCTGAGACAGACCATTCTGAGCGAAGCCTTTCTGGAGCAGTACATCGCGGATACCCTGGCGTTCCTGGGCGACGCCATCGAGCGCAACAGTGCCCGCTGGGCGGAGTATCTCGCCAGCGATCCGCTGGCGGAGCCGGAAGACAGCGACGGCGTGAACGACCGCAATCCGCACTCCCAGGCGGAGGCGGTGGAGATGCTCAAGGCCAATCTTTTCAGCCGCATGGCGTGGATGGACGAGAACATCGAATACCTGATGCAGTTCTGCGCCTCCTCCGCCAACAAGAAATTCAGCGAGCTGCCGCACTGACCCCCGGGAGGATACCGCATTATGACGATGAGGAAATTCATTATCCTGGTGGTCGCGCTGATCCTGGGCTACCTGGCGGTCACGACGCTGTATTACAGCTTCGGGATCTATCTCGACATCGGCTGGGACAAGCCGGTCACCACCTTTACCAAGGTGGAGGGCAAGACCATTCTCCTGGACCGGGGAAACGGCTTCGAGCCGTTCGAGATCCGCGGCGTCAACATGGGTTCCGGAGAGCCGGGAAAATGGTCCACGGACTACGCGATCGATCATGACTCCTATTACCGCTGGTTCGGCATGATCCAGGAGATGGGCGCGACCGTCCTGCGCATCTATTCCGTGCAGGAGGATATTTTCTACAACGCCTACTACGACTACAACACGGCGCGGGAGGAAGCCGGACTGGAACCTCTCTGGCTGCTGCACGGCGTCTGGGTAAACGATTATACGCAGTTCTCCCATCTCGATATGTACACGAACGAGTTCCTGGAGACCTTCATCCGGGACGCCAAGACCATGGTGGACGTCATCCACGGAAAGCGGGACCTGACGCTGGGACGTCTGGCCAGCTCCGGCCACGGGACCTACCGCAAGGACATCTCCCCCTGGGTGATCGGCTATATCCTCGGCGTGGAATGGGAGCCGGAGACCGTGATCTATACCGACCAGATCCGCGAGGAGAGGCCTCCCTATCAGGGCCGATACGTGTACGCCTCCGAGGACGCGACGCCATTTGAGTCCGCGCTCGCGCGCGTGGGAGACGAGGTCATCACCTACGAAACGGACCGCTACAACGTGCAGAGGCTCACGGCCTTCTCCAACTGGCCGACCACCGATCCGTTCAAGTATTCCACGGCGATCACCGCCTACTGGAACAAGCTGGCGGCGGTGAACGTGGAGCACATCCGCACCACGGAGGAGTTCATCTCCGGGACCTTCGCCTCCTATCACGTCTATCCCTATTATCCGGACTATCTGGAAAGCGCGACGAAGGAGACGGAGCTCACGCCGGCGGAGCTCAAGGAGATGACCGGCTTTTCCGGCTTCCGGAAGCTCGACTGGCGCGTCAAGCACTGGGATGTGCCGGCGATCGAGGACTACATGCGGGAAGGCGACAGCACCGACCGGTACGGACGCTTCAACACCTATCTCGCCTATCTGACCGCCCTGAACCGCTATCACACGCTCCCGGTCGTCATCACGGAATTCGGCGTGTCCACCGGGCGCGGCATCGCGCAGATCGACGAGAACACCGGGCGCAATCAGGGACACATGTCCGAGCGGGATCAGGGGCAGGCGATCATCGAATGCTATGAGGACATCGTCGACGCGGGCTGCGCCGGAGGCTGCGTCTTCTCCTGGCAGGACGAATGGTTCAAGCGCACCTGGAACACCATGCACGCCGTGGATCTGCGGCGCACGCCGTACTGGTCGGACTACCAGACCAACGAGCAGTATTTCGGTCTCCTCTCCTTTGACCCGGGAGACGAGCGCTCCGTCTGCTATGTGGACGGAGACGTCTCGGAATGGACGCCGGAGGATGTCGTGACCGAGAACGACGGCATGACGCTCTCCATGAAATACGACGAGCGCTTCGTCTATTTCCTGGTGGAAAAACCCGGCCTGGATTTCGAAAACGACGTCCTCTATCTCCCCATCGACACCACCCCGAAGAGCGGCAGCAATTACTGCGGAAACTTCGGCCTGCAGTTCGACTGCGACGCGGACTTCCTCGTGGTGCTGTGCGGAAAGGACGACAGCCGCATCATGGTGCAGGAGCGGTACGACGCGCTGCGCTCCACTTACGCGATGTCCGTCTACGGCTACAACACCTACGTGAAAAGTAATATGCCCGACGCGGAATCCTCCCTGTTCCGGCCCATCAACATGATCCTGAAAGTGGATACCCGCTTCTTCATCCCCGCGGCATCGCAGTATGAGGCCGCCGCCATGGTCTTTGAGACGGGCAAGCTGAGATACGGCAACGCAAATCCGGACAGTCCGGACTTCGATTCCCTGGCGGATTTCATCTCGGAGGGCGACTGCATCGAGCTGAAGCTCCCCTGGCAGCTGCTCAACTTCTCCGATCCCTCGCGCATGAGCATACACGACGACTACTATGTGAACTACGGCATCGATTATATCGATACCGATTCCCTGAAGGTGGGCGTCTCGGACGGCTCGGACAGCCGCCGGATCCCGACCGCCTCATTCCCCCTGAAAGGCTGGGGGAACCACGTCACTTATCACGAGCGGCTGAAACGCTCCTACTACATCCTGCAGGAATACTGGACGACGCACTGAACGCGGTGTCCGGGAAAGGAAGGTGAACGGCTTGGGCGTAGAAACCCTTGTCTATATCTATCTGGCCGTTTGCCTGGCCATGATCCTCTTCAACATCGGAACGATCATCTTCGCGAAGCAGCGGGACCGGCTCAACGAGAAGAGACGGGACATGTACGAGCGCATGATTGAGGATGAGATCGGGAAGATCCGGAAGGATGAGCAGATCGACCGCAGCAGCATCGCCTTCTTCAGGCGAAAGCTGCGGCACCCGGAGCACCTGCTCGTCTTCGTTCAGGTGATGACGCAGGAATACGCACGCTCCCCGGAGGAGATCCGGATCTTTCTGGACCGCCTTTCCGCCGTGCTGGGCAGTCTGACTACGAATTACGAGCGGCACAACGATCCTATCCGGTACGCGTTCTTCCTGTACTCCATCAAGACTTTCGGCGAGATGAGCGGCGTCACGCCGCCGGACGTCGCCGCGATCCTGCTGCGGGCGCTGCGCGTTCCGAACACCTACTGCCGGGAGAACGCGCTGCAGGCCATTTACAGCAGCGGCCGGACGGATCTGGTCATCCGCGCGCTCCAGGTGCTCGACTCCGAGCATATCGCCCACAACAAAAAGCTGATCAGCGACGGGCTGCTGAGCTTTCGCGGCAGCAAAGACGAGCTCATGGACCGCCTGTGGGACGTATTCGAAACGTTCGACGTGAGCATGCAGACGGTGATCCTGGACTTCATCCGGTTCTGCGCTCCCGGCCACCGGGAACGTCTTCTGGACATCCTGAAGGACGAAAACAGAAGCCCCGAACTGCGCTTTTCCTGCATCCGCTATTTCGCCAAATACCCGGACCCCGATGCGTATCCCGTGCTCAAGGAGATGGCGTACGACTTCGGGAACCGGCGCTGGGAATTTCCCGCCATCGCCTGCACGGCGCTGGCGAGCTATCCCGGGGACGAGACTGTCGAAACGCTCAAGCGGGCGCTTCACGTCGCGAACTGGTATGTCCGGTACAACGCCGCTGAGAGTCTCGCGCGGCTCGGCGTCGGCTATATGGATCTGATCGAAGTGATCGACGGGAACGACCGGTACGCGCGCGAGATCCTGCAGTTCCAGCTGGACATGCAGTATAACCAGCGAAAGAAGGCGGCTGCACAATGACGGATACCATCATGAAGGTCGCCGACATAATCCTGGACATCATCAACGTTTTCTTCGTGATCTATCTCGTCGGCTATTCCACGTTCCTTTTCCTCTCCGTGGCGGTTGGATCTTCCGAGCTGTTCAAAAAGAAACAGCAGTATCGGATGATGAACGCGATCGAGAACGACTATTTCATCCCCATCTCGATCATCGTGCCCGCGTACAACGAGGAAGTCACCGTGACCGATACGGTCAAGTCCCTTCTGGCTCTGGACTACAAGGTATATGAGATCATCGTGGTGGACGACGGTTCCACCGACGACACCTCGAAGGTCATGATCGAACAGTTCCAGATGGAGCCCGTCCGCATGCCGATCCGCAGACAGCTGCGGTGTCAGCAGGAAGAGTTCGTCTATGAAGCGAAAGTCCGGAACGTCCACGTCAGTCTGATCCGGAAAAAGAACGGCGGAAAGTCGGACGCGCTCAACATGGGGATCAACGCGAGCCGCTATCCCTACTTCATCTGCATCGACGCCGACAGCGTGCTGCAGCACGATTCCCTGAAAAAAGTCGCGCTGCCCCTGCTGGAAAACGAGAACGTCGTCGCAGTCGGCGGC
>JAEEGJ010021477.1_pt1 | contig 13883 bp, 12 predicted proteins | sample 8958761 | NCBI WGS metagenome assembly JAEEGJ01 (sample SAMN16246546, study PRJNA631951) | gut metagenome | biome: gut microbiome; feature: rumen; material: RS-attached | host: Bos | place: Iran: Karaj | collected 2018-10 | reverse complement strand
ATGGAAAAAGTCAAGACCTTTTGAAAAATTTAAATATTTCGGGTAAAAAAACAGCTCCCCGACAAATATTGGGGAGCTTGCAGCGTCCCAAAGAGGAGTCGAACCTCCGGCCTACTGCTTAGGAGGCAGTCGCTCTATCCTACTGAGCTATTGGGACACATCACGTATAATATTTTACCACATTTAACTGCTCATTGCAAGTCTTATGATATAATTTTATATTTTTACAAACAATCAAGGTTCAATATTTAAAAATACGTGAATTTTTCTTACCGAATGTTGCATTTCAGCAAACTATATGCTATAATACTTTTGTCTGAAACTGAGGGAAGTACGGTGCAAATCCGTCGCAGCAGTCACTGCCGTATAGTCGGATCGCTCGTCAGACAATGGGTAATTACACGTTTTTGGATAGTGAAAAACGTTGCCAGAGAACTCCACAGTATCGCTATGGAGCTGTTTGCTGCGCTTTTTCGCAATGCGGAAAGGCTTTTTTATTGTCCCCGACATTATTTTAAGGAGTAGGTTTTTATGAAAAAAACTATCGCTATGGCAGCTGCTCTGCTTATCTCATGTTCAGCTGTCTGTATGACTTCATTCGCTGCTGACGAAACCAAGGTCTTTGTTACTGTTTCCAACGACAAAAAGGATCTTGTTCTCATTCAGGAGCCTATCACTGTTACCGATATCGACAGCGACGGCAAGCTCACTATCAACGACGCTCTCTATATCGCTCACGAGAATAAGTTCGAGGGCGGCGCAGCAGCAGGCTACAAGTCCTCTGTAGGACAGTGGGGACTCGGTCTTGACAAGCTCTGGGGCGTTGAAAACGGCGGCAGCTACGGCTACTACGTAAATGACAAGATGTCCATGGGACTTGCAGACGAAATAAAGGACGGCGACCAGATACAGGCTTTTATCTATCCCGATCCAAAGGACTATAACTACTATTACAGCTTCTTCAATGCTAAAAAGGGCGAGCCTGTTGCTGTTGACGCAGAGGTTCCGCTGACTCTTACATATTACACATTCGGTGCAAACGGCGATCTTGTTGAAAACAAGCTTGCAAACGCAAAGATAACCTTTAACGGCAAGGCAACCGACTTCGTTACTGACGCTGACGGCAAGGTTACTGTAAAATTTTCAGAAGCAGGCTCCAATTACGTAAGCGCAGCTTCTGACAGTGTAAATATCGTTCCTCCTGTTTATATGGTCGATGTCGATGCTGCACTGACTTCTTCCACAACTACAGCTCAGGTTACAACAACTACAACAACTACTACCACAACCACTACTGCAACAACTACAAAGGCTACCACAAAGGCAACTACTAAAGCTTCAGGCAACTCTCCGAAGACAGGCGTAAAGGGTGCAGGTATGGCTGTATTCGGTCTTGCAGGCGCTATAGCTACAGCTTTTGCTCTTAGAAGAAAGAATGAGGAATAAGGTACTCACAGGCTTTCTGTGCATTGTACTTACATTGGTTTTATCACTGGGCTGTGTCCCTTTGGGAGCTCAGTGCAGCGAACATACCGCCGAGGAGGTCAGCGACCTTATCGGCGGTATCGTTGATTATAAGCTAAGTCAGTGCAGCGCAGGCAGCGTAGAAGAATGGCTCAGCGGTGAGATAGCCGAGGACGCAGGAAAGACCTCGGACTGGTATGCTCTCGCCCTCAGTCAGTACGGATATTCCGACCTTTCAGCATATGAACGTGCCCTCACGGACTATCTTTCAAGCAATAATGTACCCTCGGCAACTTCAAGAGAGAAATATGCTCTCGGTCTGGCGGCGGCAGGCAGCGATAACAGCTATATCTCTGATATACTGGACAGCTCTATCGGCGAACAGAGCATGATGAGCTGGATATACGGACTTCATGTGCTGAACAACGGCTATACCTGCTCCTGTTTCACAGCAGATTCGGTTGTGGATAGTATACTCTCCATGCAGTACGGCGATGGTGGCTGGGCTCTTTTCGGAGACTTCGGCGATATCGACGTAACAGCAATGACCGTACAGGCTCTTGCTCCCCATAATAACAGGAGCGATGTCTCTGAGGCTGTGGACAGAGCGCTGGACTTCCTGTCGGCAAAGCAGAAGTCAAACGGCGGCTATGAGAGCTTTGGTACGCCTAATCCCGAGAGCACTTCTCAGGTTCTGGTGGCATTGTCGGCTCTGGGGATAGATTGCAGGTACGATGAGCGCTTTATCAAGGACGGTCACGACCTTATCGACGGCATTGCAGAATATCGCCTTGATGACGGCAGCTTCTGTCATACTAAGGGCGGCGGCAGCAATCCTACGGCTACGGTACAGGCTTTTTACTCGCTGATAGCTTTCCAGCGCATGACCGAGGGAAAGTCTCCCCTGCTTGTGCTGGATAACCGCAGAGTTCACGAAGCTCCACATCACGGCACTGAGGGCACACATCAGCAGCAGGAGCATAGTACGACTCAGACTGCGGCTCCTGCTGATGTCAAATCAACAACTTCAAAAACTGTAACTGCAACAACAGCAAAAGCAGGTACAACTCTTGCTAAAACCACTGAAACAAGCACTGAAACTGTTACTGTTTCAGGAACTGTACTGACTTCGGGTGCAAAAGCTACTGTAACGGCTGTGACTGCGCAGAGCAAGGAAGCTCCCAAAGGCAAGAACCACAAGCCGATTATAATTATTATAATAATCGGCGCAGCAGGAGTACTCTCTCTTGTTATTTTCATTCTCGGAAAGAGGAACCGGAAGAACTATCTGTTCATCGTTCTTGTGGCAGGTGCGGCTATAGCTGTTGTGCTTCTTCTGGATATAAAGTCCGCCGATGAATACTACAGCGGCGAAAAGAAGCGTAAGAAAAATATCGCAGGCACTGTAACTATGGAGATACGCTGTGACACTATCGCAGGCAAGGCCGAGCATATCCCTGCGGACGGCGTTATACTGCCGCCTACGGCTTTTGACTTTGAAAGCGGCGAGACAGTTTTCGATATTCTTACAGAAGCTGCGCAGACCTACGGTATTCAAGTCGAAAACAAGGGCAGCGCTGGCAATGCTCACGGAATGGTCTATATCGCAGGCATAAACTATATTTACGAGTATGATTTCGGAGACCTATCAGGCTGGGTGTATCATGTGAACGGCATTACTCCGTCAAGAGGCTGCGGCGAATACGAGCTCTCTGACGGCGATAAAATAGAGTGGCTGTACACCTGCGAGATAGGCCACGACCTTAACGAGGTATATGAAAAATGAGAAGCTTTTCCGAATACAATCCAATAGTCATAGCCGTCTGGTTTCTAAGCGTAACGGGAATAGCTATGTTCTGCAATTATCCCCTGCTTATGGTCATATCTCTGGTGGGAGCTGTTGCATTCTTTGTCATGCGCAACGGTCTGTCCCACGGGAAAACTCATATATTCTTCTGGGTGCTGTTTCTGATACTGGCGCTGGCTAATCCTCTTGTGTCACACAACGGAAAAACGGTTATGTTTGTTATGAACCACAATCCTGTAACCCTTGAAGCCACGCTGTATGGCTTGAATGCCGCTGCTATGATAATCGGAGTGCTGTACTGGCTTCGTTCATTTACTCAGATAATGACAAGCGAGAAGCTTCTTTACATTACGGGAGCTCTCTCTCCGAAGCTGTCACTGGTGCTTTCAATGGCGCTTAGATTCGTACCGCTGTTCGGCAGGCAGTCTGCAAAAATAAACGCCGCACAGACTGCAATGGGACTTTACAGGGACGATAACATCATTGACGACATCAAGGGAAAATCCCGTGTTTTCTCCGTTATGGTCACATGGGCGCTGGAAAACGGCATAATAACCGCCGACAGTATGGAGGCGAGAGGCTTCGGCACAGGCAGACGAACTCAGATGAGAAGATTCAGATTTGCGGCGGCTGATATCGCATTTTTGCTGACAGAACTCGGGCTTCTCGGTATTACCTGTGCAGCTGTAGGAACAAAATCCCTAAGCTTTGAGTTCTATCCGTCCATAACAGCAAAAGCTCCCGATATGCTTGGAGTTCTTGGACTTATCTCATACGGGCTGATGATACTCATGCCCATGATACTTGAATTGGTGGTGAGCCTTAAATGGAAATACTTGCGGTCAGCGGTCTGACCTTTACATATCCGCAGTGCGCAGAACCTGCTGTCAGCAATATATCCTTTTCTCTTGAACGAGGCGAGTTCGCCGTACTGTGCGGAGCTACGGGCAGCGGCAAGTCAACTCTGCTGCGTATGCTGAAACGTGAGCTCACACCTCTCGGTGATAAAAATGGCTCGATAAGCTTCGACGGTGTGGAGTTGTCACAGCTTCCCGACAGAAGATCTGCTTCTGCAATTGGATTTGTTATGCAGAAGCCCGAACAGCAGGTCGTCACTGACAAGGTCTGGCATGAGCTGGCTTTCGGACTGGAAAACCTCGGGACTCCGCCTGATGAGATATCCCGAAGAATAGCCGAAATGGCAAGCTACTTCGGTATCGGCGACTGGTACGACAGAGATGTTGCGGAGCTTTCGGGCGGTCAGAAGCAGCTTCTCAATCTTGCTTCTATCCTCGTTATGCAGCCTGAACTTCTTATTCTCGACGAGCCGACTGCTCAGCTTGATCCGATAGCGGCTGCCGACTTCATTTCAACTCTCAGGCGGCTTTGCAGCGACCTGTCCATTACAATAATTATGGCAGAACACCGCCTTGAGGACGTTGTACCGCTTTGCGACAAACTTCTCGTTATGGATAAAGGTAAGCTTATAGCTAACGGAAAGCCCTCAGAGGTCATATCCGAACTGAAAGAGCGCCCCGATATCCTCTGCGGTATGCCTGCGGCTGCTCGGCTTTACGCCGAGCTCAGCGGCAGCGGAAGCTGCCCGCTTACAGTCCGCGAGGGGCGTGACTTCATAGAAAAAGGCTACAATAATACTACTCGCGGACTGCCGCAGGCATTGTATGAACATTCGGACTCCGCGGCTATGGAGTTCAGCGATGTTTTCTTCCGCTATTCACGGGAGGTAAAAGATATACTTGACGGGCTCAGCTTCACTGTATACGAAAAGGAGATATTCTGTATCCTCGGCGGAAACGGCTCGGGAAAGACAACGGCACTCTCCGCAGCAGCAGGACTTCTAAAACCATACAGCGGCAAGATAAAGGTGTTCGGCAAGCGTCTCAAGGATTACAAGAACCGCTCACTCTATCGTGAGTGTCTTGCCATGCTGCCGCAGGACGTTCAGACAGTATTCCTAAAAAGCACGGTCCATCAGGAGCTCGATGAATGTCACGCTGATATATCGGAACTTCCCTTCGATATCAGTCACCTTATGGATAAGCTCCCCTATGACCTTTCAGGCGGCGAGCAGCAGCTCACGGCACTGGCAAAGGTGCTGGCTTCAAAGCCGAAATTGCTGCTTCTTGATGAGCCGACAAAAGGTCTGGACGCAGGAGCAAAGCTCAATATAATCGGTGTTCTCCGCAAACTGAAAGAAAAAGGTGTTACCGTAGTAATTGTCACTCACGATGTGGAGTTTGCCGCTGTATGCGCAGACAGATGTGCTATGTTTTTCGGCGGCAGGATAGTCTCTACAGGGGCGCCCAATGAGTTTTTCAGCAGGAACAGCTTCTACACAACAGCCGTCAGCCGTATGACGCGCGGTTATTACGACAATGCCGTTACTATCGACGACGCAGTAAAGCTCTGCTCACTTAATGGCAGAAAGGAGAAGCCATGCTCCTGATACGAAACGAAAAGCTCCGAAACACCGTAAAAATAGCTGTTCCCTTTTTTATAATACCCACGATAACTATACTTGGAGCACTGGTTTTTGACGGCAAAAGGCACATACTCATCGCTCTTGCAGTTGCTGTGCTTTCTCTGGTGCTGTTTGCGGCAGGATTTGAGAAAAAGTCCACAGGTACTCGGCGCATGGTCATTGTTGCCGTAATGACGGCTCTCTGCTTTGCAGGTCGCTTTATCCCCTTTTTAAAGCCCGTTGCAGCGCTGACTATAATCACTGGACTGTATCTCGGCGGCGAGGCAGGCTTTCTTGTGGGCTCGCTGTCGGCTGTTCTCTCCAATTTCTACTTCGGACAGGGACCGTGGACGGCTTTTCAGATGCTTGCATGGGGACTTATTGGTCTATTTGCAGGTATGCTCTCAAAGCCGCTTCTCGGAAACCGTATACTGCTGCTTTTATACGGAGCTCTTGCTGGTCTCGGGTACTCCTTTTTCATGGATATCTGGACTGTTCTATGGTACAACGAGGGCTTCAGCATAAAGCTCTACGCCGCTGCTCTTGTGTCGGCAATCCCCTACACCGTGTCATATGCAGTGTCCAACGTGCTGTTCCTGTATCTGCTCGCGCCGCCTTTCGGCGAGAAGCTCCGACGCATTAAGGTAAAATACGAAGTATAAACAGCTTTACATTTCATAAATGATAGATCAATGTAAGTATTATCTATATGCTCATATCTGCAAACTCCTACTGATTTTTATTTGTTTTTGCAGCAGCTTTTTCTCTATCGTATTGACAAAAACGCCTGTTTGGGGTATAATCAAGAATTGATAATATATATCGAAAGAATGATGAATATGAAAAAAATCGTTTCTATACAGGATATTTCCTGCTTCGGAAAATGCTCCCTTACAGTTGCTCTGCCTATTATTTCAGCTATGGGTATCGAAACTGCGGTAATACCAACGGCTGTGCTGTCTACTCACACGGGAGAGGGCTTCAAGAACTATACATTCCGTGACCTTACCAGCGATATCCCTGCCATTGCAAGGCACTGGAAGAGCATGGACCTCAAGTTCGACGCGCTGTACACAGGATATCTCGGCTCTATGGAGCAGGTGCAGATAGTTTCGGACTTCTTTGACGATTTCAGCACCAAGGACAACTATATAATCGTCGATCCTGTACTCGGTGACGCAGGAAAGCTCTATGCAGGCTTTACTCAGGAGTTCGTTTCGGAGATGAAAAAGCTCTGCGCAAAGGCTGATTTCATTATGCCGAATATGACCGAGGTAGCTTTTCTCCTCGGTATCCCCTACACCGAGACCTACGATGAAGCATACGTCAGGGACGTTCTCCGCAGACTTGCTTCTCTCGGCTGCAAGGTGCCTGTTATTACGGGAGTTCACTTTGACGACAAGCAGCAGGGCGCTGCCGCATATGACTCGGTGAACGATAAATACTACTTCTCCTTTGACAAGAACGTGAATATGCGTTTTCACGGTACGGGAGACATTTTCAGCAGCGTTTTCTCGGGAGCCTGCGCTCTCGGCATGGATATACAGCAATGTCTCGATATCGCAGTTAAATTCACCCTTGACTGCATTGAAGCTACTGTTCCCAATATGCAGGAAACATGGTACGGAAGCTGCTTCGAGCTATGTCTCGGAAAACTGATAGAATACGTAAATAAATGATTATATGAGAGCAGCTTCGGCTGCTTTTTCTTTTTATTCCAGTTATTCCCTGTGATTACCTTGTACAGAAACGGCAATAATATCCTCGTAATCTTTTACGGAGGATATGGCTCATGGCATACAACAAAGTCGTTATCGCAGGGATAAACACCTCGGAGTTGACAGTGCTCAAGGAAGAGGAAAAAATAGCCCTGCTTAAAGAAATAAGAGCTACGGGCAGCAAGGCTGCACGGGACAAGCTCATAAACGGTAATCTCAGGCTTGTACTCAGCGTGATACAGCGCTTCACAGGGCGGGGCGAGGACATCGACGACCTTTTTCAGATAGGCGTTATCGGGCTTATAAAAGCTATCAACAACTTTGACCTTTCAAAGGAAGTCCGCTTCTCCACCTACTGCGTTCCAATGATAAGCGGAGAGCTTCGCCGCTATCTCCGCGACAGCAGTCACGTTAAGGTGAGCCGCTCCCTCCGCGACCTTGCCTACAAGGCTATACAGGCTAAGGAACGGCTGACCATAAAGCTCCAGCGCGAGCCCAAAATGGAGGAAATCGCCGAGGAGATAGGCGAAAAGCGTTCAGATGTGGTAATAGCGCTGGAAAGCATAAGTGATCCCGTATCGCTATATGAGCCTGTTTATTCCGACTCAGAGGACAATCTCTACATCATGGATCAGATAAGCGACATGAACGACGTTGAGAGCCGCATGGACGAGCTAACTATCCGCGACGCTATCCACGACCTCGGTGAACGGGAGCGCAATATCCTGTATCTACGGTTCTTCCGCGGCAAAACACAGGTTGAGGTGGCTGGCGAGATAGGCATATCGCAGGCGCAGGTCTCACGCCTTGAAAAAAACGCCATTGAACGCATAAAAAACAGCGTATGAACTCCGCTCTCCCTCGGGAGAGCTTTTTGTTATATTCTGACATTTTTCTATTGATTTCGAGAGGATTATAGTGTATAATTAAATATATCAGTTTTATAGAGAAGAATCCAAAAAGTCATTATATTAGAGTTTGAGGTCTGAGAGTATGAAAAAACTTTTCAAAGCCGCAGCCTTGTGCTGCGCAGTTACGCTCTCCGCCTGTTCAAGCAGAAAAACCAACTCTGTTACGCCTCCCGACGGCAGGCTGGATAAGTGCAGCCTGCGCTTTTCGTGGTGGGGCGGCGATGACAGACACAAAGCAACTCTGGACGCTATCGGCCTCTGGAACAAGAAGCACCCCGATATCACCATAACCCCCGAATACGGCGGCTGGGACGGGTGGACTGAAAAGGTCTCCGCACAGATGAGAAGCGGCACAGAGCCCGACATCATGCAGATAAACTACGACTGGCTCATATCCATGTCCGAGAACGGAAGCAGATTCTACGACCTTGACAGTCTTGACAGCTTTCTTGACCTGTCAGGCTATGATGATGAGATACTGTCATTCGGACGAATCGACGGCAGACTAAGCGCCCTTACCGTATCAGTAAGCGGAAGAAGTCTGTTCTACAATTCCGAGGTGTTCGGCTCTCTGGGAACTGAGTACCCTAAAACGTGGACAGAGCTTACAGCCCTTGGAAAGAGCTTCGGAGCGGAAGGTCTCTATCCTCTTGACCTCGATATCCAGTCAGGAGGAACTGCGTGGTATCTTGCGGTAGTGTATGTTCAGCAGAAAACAGGCAAGGAGTTCATAACCCATGACGGAAAGCTTGGCTTTACCGTCGATGACATCAGTGACGCACTCAAATTTTATAAAAGCCTTGAAGACAGCCATGTTATCAGAACTGTCCGAGCACGTACCGATGAGGACGGAAATGCCGCCCTTTATCAGTCCTCCGAGTTCATTGACGGCAGAGTGGCAGGCGTTCTCGAATGGGGCAGCGCCGTTGGAAAATACGAATCAGTTCTCCCCGAGGGCGTTCTGGAGGCAGGTCCCCTTCTTGCCGACGAAAGCGGCAATACAGGGGGCTGGCTCATAAAGCCTACCCTGCTTTACGCTGTTTCGGGCAATACAAAATATCCCGACGAAGCCGCAGCATTCATCGACTTTCTTGTAAACGATGAAGAATGTGCGGAGCTTCTCGGCACTACACGCGGCATTCCTGCTTCAAAAAAAGCAGCGTCAGCTCTCGAAAAGAGCGGCAAGCTGTCAGGACTTGCAAAGGAGTGCAGTGATATCCTTTCGGCTGCCGATACTGTCACCATAAGCCCCTATATGGAGCTGCCGCGCATGAAGGATTTTTACAATACCGCCATTGAATCAGTATCCTACGGCACTGCCGACGCGGATACTGCTGCCCGTCAGATGTACGGCTCTATCACCGACTATCTGGAGAAGATAAGAAAATGAATACCCGAAAATACCGCAATCCCGTGGGCGTCAGCAAGTACACAGGTCTCGCGCTTATATCGCCGTTTATTATCGGCGCTGTGCTGTTCATAGTCTATCCCTTTATTTGCTCATTTGTTGTCGGACTTACCGACAGCGGCAGCTTCGTTGGCTTTGAAAATTTCCGCGAAATGCTCAGCAGCAAGGACTTCGGACAGGCGGCAGGCGTTACTCTGAAGTACGCACTGATACTCGTTCCACTGAAGCTCATAGTGTCACTATTGGTCGCTTTGCTCCTCAATATGGAGCTGAAGCACATAGGCATATTCCGCACTGCATTTTACATACCGTCTATATTGGGAGCAAACCTTGCCGTAATAATCATGTGGCAGTATCTTTTCACCGCGGACGGTCTTGTAAATCAGCTTCTTGAAGCTGTAGGGCTCTCCCCTGTTAGCTGGTACGGAGAACCAAACGCAGCTATATTCATAATAGTTTTGCTTAGGCTGTGGGAATTCGGCTCGACTATGGTCATATTTCTTGCAGCTCTCCGTGATATACCACGGGAGCTCTTCGAAGCGGCAAAGGTTGACGGCTGCGGAGGGGTAAGAGTATTTTTCGCTGTGACTCTCCCACAGATAAAGAATGTAATTTTCGTCAACCTCATATTGCAGACTATCGCGGCTATGCAGGAGTTCAACGCACCGTATATGCTCACAGGCGGCGGTCCTCTTGGAAAGACACGAACTATCGGTATGCTCATATACGAGGAGATGTTCACTTACGGCAGCGAGGGTATGGCAAATGCGGTATCATGGGTGCTTTTCGTTATAATCGCCGCAGTTGTGGCTCTCATGTATAAGCTTACTGGCAAAGCAAGGAGGGACGCATAGTGAAAAAGCTGTTTCTCTATCTGCTTCTGACAGCTGTGGGAGCTGTAATGCTCTATCCCCTGCTCTGGCTGGTAGGAGCTTCTTTCAAGACCAATGAAGAAATTTTTTCCTCAATATGGTTCATGCCGAAAAGCTTCTGCACGGACTCCTATAAAAACGCTTGGGAGACCGTTACACCATATAACATGGGGCACTATTTTCTCAATACCTTTGCGATTATAATCCCAAAGACCGTTTTCGCCGTCGCTTCCTCAGTGACAGTCGCATACGGTTTTACAAGATTTGATTTCCCGTTTAAAAAGTTCTTTTTCGCTCTGCTTATATGCGGTATGCTGATGCCCTCTATTGTGACTGTCATGCCGCGGTATCTCATGTGGAGCAAGCTTGGACTTCTTGATACATATATACCGCTTACGCTCCCCTCGCTGTTTGCCGAGGAGGGAATGTTCGTATTCATACTGGTGCAGTTTTTCAAAGGCGTACCCCGTGAATTCGACGAAGCAGCAAGGATAGACGGCTGCGGAACGCTTAAAACGCTGTTTTTTGTGCTTCTGCCATGCATAAGACCTGCCGTCATATCCATAGCGGTATTCACATTTTTATGGACCATGAACGATTTCCTTGAACCGCTGATAATGATACAGTCAGTGGAAAAATACCCTCTGTCTCTTGCTCTGAGACTTTCCGTGGACAGCACGGGACAGGGCTATGAACAGCGCAAGGTCATTGCAATGTCTGTCATCGGTCTTATACCCTCAATAGCAGTGTTCGCACTTGCTCAGAAAAAATTTGTCAGCGGTATCACCGCAGGAGGTCTCACAGGATGACTAAAGCTGAAAGCATCGTTTCAAAATATATCGATAATCTCATAATCCCCTCAGAGCCTCTTTCTCCGAAATGGAACAAGGAGAACGAGCTTCTGGACAAGGCTCCGAAATGGAACTATATCGACAACTGCATGATAACAGCCGTCCTTATGATGTATGAGCTTACAAATGATGAGGATCTTCTGGAATATTCCATAAGGTTCATAAATACCTATGTTGCCGAGGACGGCAATATCCCCACTCTTAACTATGCCGACTATAACCTTGACAATATAAACGGCGCAAAAAATCTGTTCAAACTCTGGCGCATAACCGACGAAGAACGCTACAGACTTGGCTTTGAACGCTTCTGGACGGAACAGCTCGTGCGTCAGCCACGGCTTGACTGCGGAAGCTTCTGGCACAAGAGCATTTACCCCGACCAGATATGGCTGGACGGCTCATACATGGCTCTGCCGTTTCTCATAGAATACGGCATTCTCCATAAGTCACGGGGTATAATCGATGACGCTATCCGTCAGCTATGGGATATGCGAAGGATACTCCGCGATCCTGATACAGGACTGTTCCATCACGGCTACGACGACACCAACACCATGTGCTGGGCTGACAGGATAACGGGACTTTCTCAGGAATTCTGGCTCCGCTCAAACGGCTGGATGTGCGCGGCTCTTGCCGACAGCTGTGAACTGCTCCCCCAAAATGAGCTCCTCAAAAGAGAACTGTCAGAGATTCTTACCGCTCTCGCAAAATACTGCATGGAGGACGGTATGCTTTTACAGCTGCCGACACGCTCCGAGCTGGAAAACAACTATCCCGAGACCAGCGGCTCGCTGCTCTTTGCCTACTCTGCTCTGAAAGCAGCCCGTCTCGGCATATGCGGAGACGATATGCGTAAGGCAGGTCAGCGCACATTCGATACCGTCACCGAGAAATACATTGACGACAGCGGTGACGTACCCGTGCTGAAAAACATCTGCCTTGTGGGCGGTCTTGGCGGCGAGAATGACCGTGACGGCTCCGCGGAATACTATCTCAGTGAAAAAATAGTAGAAAACGATGCAAAGGGCATAGCTCCCTATATAATGGCATATACAGAAATGAAAAAGCTGTCCTGATTATACTCTGCGGACAGAAAAATATGTCGAAATACTGCGGTTTATACTTGAAAAGTTCACACTTTTATGTTATAATATTTGCTGTAGGGATTACTACAAATATTATGTGAAAGGGGGAGCTCGTTTTGAATGTACTGTTCTGGGCAATAGCCGTTATCGCTTTCGTTATAGCCGAGGTCGTTACCGTGCAGCTGGTGTCTATCTGGTTCGCGGCAGGCTCTTTTATAACGATGATAGCCTGCTATTTCTACGACCTGTCTACTATGGAGCAGCTGGGATTGTTCATAGTCTCGTCAGTGCTGTTCCTGCTGGTAAGCCTGCCGTTCATCAAGCGGCGAAAACAGCAGATAAAGGTCGCAACAAATGCCGAGCTTGACGTTGGCAAACACGCCACTGTCATCGAGGTCATCGACGCAGACAAGGGTACGGGGCGAGTCACTTTAAACGGGGTAAACTGGAGTGCCGTTCCCGAAAACGAGAACGAAATAATACCCGAGGGTACTATCGTTATCGTAAAAAAAGTAATGGGCGCCAAGCTTATGGTCGCACCGGAAAATTAATTCTGCAATATTATCTATTACACACCAATATCGGAGGTAAATCATTATGGACACACTTGGAATCATTGTTTTGATCGTTATCATCATTCTTCTTTTCCTTTTCATCAGATGCTTCAGGATAGTTCCTCAGGCACACGTTTTTGTTATCGAGCGTCTTGGTTCTTTCCACGCTCAGTGGGAAACAGGACTTCATATCCTCGTTCCTTTCATCGACAGGATCGCAGGCAAGGTATCACTCAAGGAAAAGGTAGTAGACTTCAAGCCGCAGCCCGTTATCACAAAGGATAACGTTACAATGCAGATAGATACCGTTGTATTCTATCAGGTAACAGACGCTAAGCAGTACATCTACGGCGTTGAAAGACCTCTGGCAGCTATTGAAAATCTGTCGGCTACAACACTTCGTAACATCATCGGTGAGATGGAGCTGGACGCTACTCTCACATCAAGAGACGTTATCAATACAAAGATCACTTCTATCCTCGATCAGGCTACTGACCGCTGGGGTATCAAGGTAAACCGCGTAGAGCTCAAGAACATTCTCCCTCCTCGTGAGATCCAGGACGCTATGGAAAAGCAGATGAAGGCTGAGCGTGAGCGCCGTGAGAAGATACTTCAGGCAGAGGGTGACAAGAAGTCTCAGATCCTCGTTGCCGAAGGTGAAAAGGAGTCACAGATACTCCGCGCACAGGCTAAGAAGGAAGCTCAGATCCTCGAAGCTGAGGCTCAGAAGC
>JAEEGJ010021474.1_pt1 | contig 13885 bp, 11 predicted proteins | sample 8958761 | NCBI WGS metagenome assembly JAEEGJ01 (sample SAMN16246546, study PRJNA631951) | gut metagenome | biome: gut microbiome; feature: rumen; material: RS-attached | host: Bos | place: Iran: Karaj | collected 2018-10 | reverse complement strand
GTGGAGGCCCTCGCCCCTCTCAAAGGCATGAAGATGTATGAAGAGTTGAGCGAAACTGTAAAAGAATTGTATGGAGATTAAGGCTTGAAGAAATAAGGATTTTTTAAGTCACCATATAATACAAAAATCACAAATCGGTACAAGTAAACTTTCCAGTTGATGCATAAAACCTAACGTTCATATCTCCCGTTGGGCCACAGGTGTTCTTGGCAACAATCAACTTTGCATCCTGCTTTACAAAACCAGTCTTATTTCTTTCCCTATGAAGAAAAATTACTTTATCGGCTTCTTCCGGAATTACCATATATTTTTTGAAATCCAGAAGATTTGGCTCTAAATCACTTTTATAGTTTGGAATATTCATTGTTATAATTACCGGAATGTGAAGATCTGTTGCAAGATATCTGAAATCATGTAAAAGATTTGTTATCTTTGTACGATACTCATCTTCTTTTGCATCTACCAGCTCCTGCATATATTCAAAGCCATCAACTATCAAAAGTTGAATATGTTTTTCCATTGCAAGTTCTATAGCATTTTTCTTGATAGACTTGAAATCGCAATTTGGTTCATGAAAGAAATAAAATGGAGCATCAAATATTCTTGCAGCAGTTTCCTGTATTCTGGTTACTTCTTCTTGTACCAGCATACCACTACGGATCTTACCATAAGCAGTGCTAGAGTTTATCGCAACCAGTCTCATTCCTATTTCACACTCAGGAATGATTGGACTTACAAACGCAACAGGAATCTGTTTTTCCAAAATCAAATGACTCGAAAGACTTAATGCAAAATTCGTTTTTCCTATACCAGGTTTCGAGGCTAAAACAACCAAATCTTCTTTTTGTAATTTGAGATATGGAAAACCGGTTTCTATAACTTCCTCGTTATCATGCTCATTCAGTAGTCTTTCCAAATGCATGACTACCTCATACATAATCTCTTGGGCTGGTAAATACCAATTATCTGTCTTTTCCATTCAAACCTCTAACTTTGAATTATAGGCAGAAGGTCTATCATTCACTGATAGTATTTACAATTATTTTACTGCTTCTCGGAGTTTTTCCAGTACCTTTACCATAGCAAATGTGTCGAGCTCACAGTAGCGCAGAAGATGTTCTCGCCATTCCTCGAGTTCTTCTTTATCCATTTTCTGCATTGCCAGGAAAGTGTTGCTTGCTTCTCCACCGTTATGGACGCCTTCGAGATTATGATAGTTCAGGCTTGGTTCATCAGGATAGAGAGCCGGAAGAACATACTTAATGGAATAAGAGCCCTGCATTTCTTTTGTGTAGTACCAGCGCTTCTGGAAGGGAATCATGATGTCCTTGATGTTGTCGTGGATGTTCATCAGGTGGTCTGCTAAATCTGGATAGAGATTTGCGAGGTCTCGGATTTTTCCTTTTTCAAAACCCATGTTATAAGCAGTCGTGCAAACGTTGAGCGGAATATCCTTGCAAAGCTGCTCTGCTATCTGGCGGCGGGGATCACTTCCCGGATATGCAAGGCATTCCTTATGCTTTAGTTTCCCGCCTTTCTTTTCAATGTAATGAAGCGAATACTGAAAAACAATCTGCTGATAGGGACTCGATTCATCATAAAGAGGAATTGCCGGATTGAAGGTTTCAAAATCAAGGAAGTAGAGCGGATAGCTTAGAGTGTCGAGAAAGCCCTTTATCTGAACCTTATCAATTTGAGCCGGGAGATTTTTGATTTCTGCTTCAACCTGCTGCAAATATTTTCCTGTCAAAACTCCAGCATCATAAAGCTGTTCAAAAGTGATGTAACCGTTATCGTAATACCACTGCTTATTTCTGAGTCGTGATATTTCCCAAACGGTATGGCTTTCATCCTGCGGCATATCAACAGCACAATGAGCCCAGTAACCGCAGTCATAAGGATCTGAACACTGACAGCCCACTTTGCATTCTGGTTCTGTATCTGCTTTCAGATACTCACGGAACTTCTTGATGTTTTCTTCTACTTCCGGGAGTTTTGTTTTTGCTATATCTGTAAGATCTTCAATCTTGAAAAGTTTATCCAGTTCAAGATCTCCATGACGAACATAAGATGTATCTATATGAACAAGGCAAACCTTCTGAACATCATAGCCAAGCTTAGTCAAAACATAATACTGATACGAAACATCATGCTCATAAATCCAGTGAACGCTGGTTGAACTTTTTACTTCGTAGAGCTCAACTTTTTTATTTCCAAGATTACGAAGAATGTCCACGCTGCAAAAACATCCGTCATAACTGAATGAAGCCTCACAAATATTTTTCACACCTTCATCAATCAGCTTCTGAGTTGCGGGAATCATGTCTCCAAGTTTTTCTGTAAAAGGAACTTCTGTATAATCACCAAAGAGCCCCATAGCAAGGTCGCCTACATCATTACCCGTTGAAAGAACAGCCTGATTCATAACGCTGTCATCAAACTCTTCCGGAAGATGTTCCTTAAGCCAGAGAATCTTTGGACACTGAATACAAGAGCAGTAACGCGATTTTGAAAAATGATAAACAGACATACTTCAATCCCCCAATAATGATTCTATCATGCAAGGACTAACTTAGCACTTTAACTCTATCATTCGGTGATAGCGTATTAGTTTTTCCGTAAATATTTTTAAAAAAACTTATAAATCCTATCACTATTTGATAGAACTCTATTATATAATCTGAACCAAGGAGTTTTTCCCGTTGGAAGAATCGTTCAAGCAGATTTCTGATATTCACTTTTCTCTTCACTCGGTCATTACCCGAAAGTCTGAAGTTTCGGATTTTAATCTTAAGGAGTCCTTTTACAGATGGGTCTCAGGCAGAAGTGAAAATGAAGATTATCGTGACATTGACTGGCTTGCATCTCCTGTTTCTAAAACTGATTTTCCTGATGACATAACTTGGGCCGATATTATTGATTATTCCGAAGGACTGCCTTGCAAAAAGTTGTCACTCAGTCAGACAGAAAATGATGAACGAAAAATTCTCCGCATGGATACCGCAGAGCTTCTCTTTGACCGCTTCCTTCACGAGGGACTTACACAGGGACAAAAAGATTGGGTTGAAAAGGCCTGGAACCAGACCTTCAATAATTTCTCTCAGGTAGACTACGACAATTTCGATTACACACTGGAAGGCTTTTCCGGTAAATACGACGGCAAAAAGTTCACCCTTCATGATCAGCAGAAAAAAGGCTTTGCATTTCTCTGCAGCAAGGGGAACGGCTTACTTGCTTATGATGTAGGTGTCGGAAAAACTGCTACCGGAATCGCTGCCGTTATGTATCAGCTTCAGCATGGAAAATGCAGCCGGCCCCTCATCATAGTTCCAAAGGCTGTCTATTCAAAATGGGTGCATGATATTCAGGAACTTTTCCCGGACACCACTTTTAATAAACTTGAAAACCTGAACAAAGACATTATCGACTACCTTCGCATGAACTCAGTCTTTGCAGACGAAAACGACAGCCTGCTTTTACCAACCAACTCTATTTCAATATGTACAGCCGAAGCCATCGAGAAAATCTATTTTTCTGAAGCCAGCGTTCCACTCCTCGAAGAAAGCTTTGAGCATATCATCTCAAAGAAAAAACAGAAGGAATATTTCCAACCATCTGCAGAGCTCTCAAACGAGCAGTTTGTATTCTTCGAAGAACTCGGGATAGACCTCCTGCTTGTGGACGAAGCTCACCGGTATAAGAACCTCATCAAAAAAATAACCGGCTCCGGCTATTCAGAATTCTCCCGACTAGGCTATGGGGAGTCTTCCAGCCGTGCCGTCAAAATGTTTGCAATCACAGAATACATCCACCGCCACAACAATGAGAAAAATGTATTCCTCTTGTCCGCAACGCCCTTCACCAATTCCCCGATGGAAATCTATACTACCCTGCTCTTCACCGGTGGCAATGAAATCCGCTCTCTCGGCTACAATGATATAAATGACTTCCTCAGCGAATTCGCAGAAATCAAAATCGAATGGACCGTAAACAACAAGAACGAAGTTGTCCGTAAAACCGTAATGAAAAATTTCCGCTCCCTCGATGCCCTCCAGAAAATCATCCAGAACTACATAGATAAAGTTGATGCCGAAGACGCTCATATCAATCGCCCGAAAAAAGATACTCACGTTGTCAAAATTGAAATGACCACGCTGCAGAAGAAAATCTACGATACACAAATAATCCGCCTTTCAGAAGCTACCGGCCTGGATGTAATTTTCTCTGCAATGAACACCATGCGCATGTGCCTCATTTCACCGACGCTGGTAAAAGATAAAAACGTCAAGGTTCCCGACCTTTCTCAGTTTGTCCTAGCCTCTCCAAAAATGCTCCTGGTCTGCGACTGCGTCATCAACATCTATAAAGAAAAACCAGACTGCGGACAAATCATCTACCTGCCCCGCGGCGTCAAAGAGTTCGCAGCTGTTAAACAATACCTCATCAAAAATCACATACCCGAAGAATCAATCGGAATGATGAACTCCGCAACAACCGAAGCCCGCAAAGGAAAAATCACAAAGGCCTTTAACAATCCGGTCGATCCGCTGAAAATTCTGATTGGCTCCGAAACCATCAGCGAAGGTGTCGACCTCAACGGTAATTCTCTTGTCCTCTATAACTGCATGCTTGGCTGGAATCCTACAGAGCCCGTGCAGGTTGAGGGCCGTCTCTGGCGACAGGGAAACCGGCAGAAAAAGGTTCACATCGTCTATCCGCTTATGTACAACTCGCTCGATTCCCTTATCTATCAGAAGCACGACGAAAAAGCCAGCCGCATCGACGCCATCTGGGATTACCGCGGAGACAAAATCAATGTCGAAGAAATCAATCCCGCCGAGCTCAAGTTTGACCTCATCAAATCTCCCGAAATGAAAGCTGACATCGTTCTGGAACAAAGAGCAATTCCACTGAAACGGGAACTCAAAATTATTGATGAAATGCGATCACTCATCTCCCTTGCCGACGAACGAATTGCCGCAGTGAACCAGGAAGCCACAGTCATCCAGTCACATATAGACGCCCTGAACAAAGAAGTCGAAGAAATCAAAAAGAAAAACGAAGGAATGCCCGAAGCCTTTCTACATCTGAGCGATCTCGTCATCTCTGCAAATCAGGAAGAAGTAAAACCCTTAGAGCAGGCCATGGTCGCAAAGAAAAGATCCATCGCACTCATCCAGTCTAACATCAAAAAGAAGCTCGGTGCAGATTACACAGATACAAAAGAATGCCTGGCCACCCTCGCCCAGAAGCAAACAGAAATCGAAAGCCAGATTGCCCTCCTGCAGCAGGAACGCGACAGCCTCATAGAAGATTTCAAAAGCCAGTACCTCCAGCAGAAAACACAGCTGCAAAGCATCCCAAAGCTCGTGAAAACCCTTTGCAAAAATATCCTGGAAAATTGCTCAGAATAAATGATAGAATAGGAGGCGGTATGGAATTTATCTACATTTCCAACGAAGCACATTACGACCAGGTGATTGAGCGAATAAAAACAGTAAAGAAAACTTTGTGGATCGGCACTGCAGACATCAAAGACCTCTACGTAAAAGACGGCCGCGGCACTAAACCACTGCTGGAAGTTTTATCCGACCTTGCCAAGCGCGGAGTAGAAATCCGCCTGATCCACGCAAAAGAACCAGGCCCCGCCTTCCGCCAGGACTTCGACAAATACCCCGCCCTCATAGAAGGCATGGAACGAGTCCTCTGCCCAAGAGTCCATTTCAAGATTATCGTTTTCGACCTCAAAGCAGCCTACGTAGGCTCCGCAAACCTAACTGGAGCAGGTCTCGGCATGAAAGGTGAAAACACCCGCAACTTCGAAGCCGGCATCCTCAGCACCAACCGCGACTTCGTCAAAAACGCCGCCGAACAATTCGACAGCGTCTGGATGGGCGCCCACTGCAAAGGATGCAAAAGGAAAGAGTTCTGCGGGGACCCGATTGGGGATTAATACTTAATTCCAAAATAGTCCAGAGTTGCTTTCATCGCATCCTGACCGGTAAGGCAGGTATCACGAAGGTAGCCCTTCTCCTTTTTCCAGTTTGCGATGCCACGATAATAATACATCTTCAATTCTTCTGTAATTATAAAAGGAACAATATTATGCTTAAGACATTCCTTGAACATAATCAGGCGGCCAACGCGACCGTTACCATCCTGGAAGGGGTGAATAGATTCAAAGCTTACATGAAAATCAAGAATATCATCCAGAGTGATTTTTGATTTGGAATTATATTCTTTAAGCAAGGCTTTAATCTCAGCCCCAACATCTGCCGGCTTCGTAGTCTCAACACCCCCTACCTCATTCTCCAGCATCTTGTAATCCCCAACCTTGAACCAGGATTTCTGGCTGTCAGTAGTTCCTGATTTCAAAATAAAATGAAGTTGCTTAATAAAGCTTTCCGTGAGTTTTGTATGAGCACCTTCGATTATAAGATCAATACAGCGGAAGTGATTTACAGTCTCAACAATATCGTCAACCCTTACAGCTTTTTTGGTAACACCAAGAGTTTTTGTTTCAAAGATAAAACGGGTTTGATCATGAGTAAGCTTTGAGCCTTCAATGTGATTCGAATTATAAGTAAGATCAATCTGGATTTTGTGATATATACCGCCCTTAAGACCAGCTTCCTTTTCGCGTTTGAGAAATGACAGTAATGTTTCTTCTGTTGTAGAATGACGAGGCTTACGGTCAGGCTTTTGTGCATTAGCCGGGAGCTTCCAGGTTTTCCCTTCCAGGAGAGCCCCTTCAACCCGCCCCTGGGCACAATAATTACGAACGCTGCGTTCACTAATCTGCCACCTCTGAGCCGCCTCTTCTACAGAAATATATTTCACCTTACTCACAGGAAAAATTATACCACTTTATCGGCAAAATATAAAGTAAAATTCAAGTAGAATATCGCAAGTTATTTTGCCGATAAAGCAACATCAAATACCTCAAAATTCCTCATATCATTTCTGCAGTAAACCGCAAACTCCACTGTCTCAAAATTGTAGTTTCGGATTAATGAAGCAAAAATGTCTGCAACGATTTCTGGGGGATTGCAGAAAGCTCCACAGCCGAAGGCTCCTAGAATCAATACTTCTACTTTCTCTTTGGCCGCAACATCTAGGATCCTTTTTATTCGACTTGTCATAATTTGTCGATACTGCTTTACATCGAAATGATATGCCAACACAGGTGCTGCACATACAATCACATCTGTATTAAACCAAGTTGCTTCTTCCTTCAGTTGTGGAACAGATTCATCAGTTTTGAAAACTGTAACTCCTGGAATATAAATCAGGTCATCGCTTCCCATTTCGTCTATCTGGCCTTTTTCGTATTCGTGGATATGCTTTTCATAGAATGCTTTTGATTGAGCTGCAAGGCATGGATACAAAGTTGAAATCCTGCAGATTGATTCTTCCTGAGCGCCTGCAGACCAAGGAGCACCTCCCATGCTGTGATTATTTGCAAAGTCCAGACAGCAAATTTTCTTTCCGGCATATTCTTCTGCTGCTTCAAAAGTTCGCTTTTTAGAAACTATGATTTTCATTTCTGGATTTTGCTTTATCTCTCCGGCATCAAATGCATCCGACTGATAAACCACATATTCATTTTTGATAGAATTAGCGATGGATTCCTTTAATGATTTATTATGTCCACACATTTTCACTGTGTCATCCATAACTGTTCTATTTATTTTTCTATAATCAATAAATCCGTTCATGTTCACGCCTCTACCCTCTTTGCTGGGATCTGATATTTTTCGAACTCCTTCATTACTTCGTGCATGTCTGGCTTGGTATATTCCAGGCACTTTGCTTTCAAAACTTCAGGTACTCCATAGAAAGCTTCGGCCATGGCGGTGGCGATGTCGGTGAGGGTGTCGCAGTCGCCTCCGAGGCTTACTGCGGTTCTGATTACATCTTCAAAGCTGGTGCCTTCGAGGAAGGCTGTGATTGCTTCTGGAACGGTTTCCTGGCAGCTTTCTACATGATGATAATCTGGTCTGATTTCGTCGCAGGTGCGGCTCAGGTCGTAGCCAAATTCTTTGATGATATATTCTTTGATTTGGGTTTTAAAATATCCGTTACGGGCCATCCAGATAACTGTTGCGGTTGCCTCAGCGCCCTTAATTCCTTCCGGATGATTATGAGTAACCTCTGCCGACCAGCGGGCAACTTCTCGTGTTCTTTCCAGAGATTCAAAGAACCAGCCAACTGAACTGACTCTCATTGCAGAGCCGTTTCCCCAGCTGTTATATGGCTCTGTGTTTTCCATTGCAAGCCACACATAAAACTTTCTGCCATATCCGGCATGAGGATATTTATTTCCCCACAACTGCATGCTCTTAATTATTGAGGCTTTCATTGTATCTTCATCTGCTTCAAGACCGGCTTTTAAGATTCCGTCGCAGATTGCAATAGTCATAACTGAATCATCTGTAAAACGTGGATTCTTACTGAACAAGGGAAATTCTTTTGATTTATTTCCCATATCAAACTCATATGGCTGTCCTATAATGTCACCTAAAATTGCTCCGTACATGAGCTCCTCCTTAAATATAGTATGACATTAATATACATAAAGCTAGTAAAAAAATGGTCGCAGCTTCTGCGACTCTTTTAAAATTTTATTGATTAAAGCAAGGCAGGCCCATCTGGAACAAAATTGAATCAACCTGCATGACATCATAAATCTTTTGTGTAACAGAGTATTTAACGATTGTGTCAAAAGGATCCGAAGGATTTAATGCATAGTTGGCCGTGGCAAGAAAAAGTTCGAAGGATTCAAGATCAAGTTCGAGTGCAAGCCCCAAAGCCATAACGGAATGCTTGCTTGGAATATGCCCATTGATGATTTTAGAAAAGAGTTTTTTATCTACTATAATAGAACGCTTGTAAACGGTCGGATTATCAAGGCCCTTCTCCAGAATATGCTTTCGCAAGAGCTCCTGAAAGTTCAGCCCTACCCTACTCTGCTGCAGATAATCCTCAAGCGAAATTTCTTTGGCCGGCTCATTGTCATTTATGAAGCTTTGTACACCATCAAAAATCTTGCTCGAAACCTGAAAGGATTCCTTGTCGTAAACAACAAGAACAATGTCCATTTCATTCTCAAACAGAAATTTGCTGATTTCGTCGAGAGCAATATTAAGCGCCGTTTCTTTAGGAAAGCCGTAATTGCCTGTTGCAAGCAGAGGGATGGAAAGACTCTTGCAATTCAAGTCCTTTGCGATTTGAAGTGAACTGCGGTAGCAGCTTCTCATGATTTCTATTTCACCATGCTGACCATCTTTCCACCTGGTTCCAACTGTATGAATGATGTATTTGATTCCATTTGTATTTTGAAGATTGAAGGCCGGAGTAAATGCAGACTGGCCCCGCTCTATCACGCCAATCTTTTTTCTTTCTGCCAGGAGCTGTGCCATTCCTGCAGCTTCGTAGACAGCAGTGTCTGTTCCTGTGCCATATGTCGGCATAGGATTAGCGGTGTTTACAATCGCTTCTGTGTGGACTTTTGTGATGTCGTTTCGCTCAATTTTGAAGGGCATATGCTTAAAAAAGTAGTACCAAAACGGTACAAAAACTTGTATTGCAATTTGCAATACAAACAAATTTCTGCAATACATTTAATTCTATATACTACATAGAATTAGAACCACCTGTACTGCATTCTCTTTATCTTGCCTTTGGTTAGACGTTAAATTTATCAACAACTGAGTTTCATAATAATTAATTCTTCTATCTTTGTCAGTATTTCTTTTCGAATGTTATCTGTGATGTAACAGTTCATTTAAGAAATGATCTTCTATTCCTGGGTAAGCAGCCGGAAGCTTCTGGCGAATCTTCCGGAACTATAGGATGTAACACTTTGTTTAAGGAAGCTTTACTTACGCCAATGATACTCTGTTCAGATTGTTTCAGATTTGAAACAGTTTCTGTGAGCTCTACGCTTACCGCAGTTAGGATGTAACAGTTTATTAAAAGTCCCTTTATATATCCTTCTTAAATAAACTGTTACATTTTCTTTTGTTCCCAAACGATGGTAATCCATATTACTTTCTGTCGCAATCCTGCGACAAAATCAGAAACTACATAGATTTACGTTTTTGATGATGTAACACTTTATTTAAGACCATTCTTGTACTTTTTGTAAAATTTAATTTCTGCTAAAAATATCCCTTGCATTTCTGGATTTTACAACTGCAGATTATTTTGAGATCACGTAGATTATCCTTTTCTTAAATACACTGTTACATATTCTTTTGTTCTTAAAATTTGTCGCAATTCTGCGACAAGTTTTGGCTCATCACAGTTATACGTTTTAATGATGTAACACTTTATTTAAGAATCCTAGAAATTAAAATTTTGTCGCAAATTTGCGACAAAACCTGAGAAATACTCATTTTAACATGTTTCAGTATGTAACATCTTATTTTATGATCATAACAAATATCCATTCCTTAAATACACTGTTACATATTCTTTTGGATAAACATATTGTCGCAGGATTGCGACAAGTTCTGGAATAGCCAATCTTAACGTGATTACAGTTGTAACAGTTTGTTTAAAACCATTCTTGTATTTCCATAACCAGCCTTTTCTTAAACAGACTGTTACATATTCTTTTATTCGTAAAATTTGTCGCAAATCTGCGACAAATACCTAAACTCCCCAGCATAACATTTTTAATGATGTAACACTTTATTTAAGAGCATCGTAAATAAAAAGCTTTGTCGCAGGATTGCGACAAAATCAGGGAGTTATTCGCTTACCGTGTTTCAGCACGTAACAGCTCATTTATGAACCTTATTTATTGCAGCTAGTTTTATAATCATGAGAAATATCCTTTTCTTAAATACACTGTTACATATTTTTTTTAATTTTTATTGGACAAAATCGCTTACGAATTAGTTTACATACTTTTGATAACTTTCTTACCTATAACATTTTTCCAATCACCCTGAGAAATCTAATAACAACTCGTCGCAGGATTGCGACAAGTTCTGGAATAGAAATACTTATCAATGGTTGATGCTAACAAGCTTTTTAATCATCCTAATATCATCCAGATCACCCCTCATCAGCCAAAAAACTTCTGTTTTAATAATCAATTCAAGTCCATAATTACCCTAAAAAACTTCCCTGTCAGAAAACGCCAAAAAGGGCCTAAAAACGGCCGAAATAGGGCAGGTCGATAAATTACTCAAAAAATCAAATTCGACGCGTCTACGCGAATCCTAGAGCGTCTTTAATTTACATATATTTTATATATGTAAACATATATTTTTTATAACATTACATATATTATAACATACATATTTGATATTACATTTACATATATTTTATATATGTTAACATATAAACTTTCATAATTTACATATTTTTCAATGTTTTTTTCTATTGCTTTTTCATATAAATTAACATATACTGAAAATATACAAAAAATCAGGTGGGAAACAATGAAACGAATATGTGTTGCAATTCAAAAAGGTGGAGTTGGTAAAACTACAGTCAGTGTAAACCTTGCTGCAGAACTTGCAAAAAAGAATAAGGTTGTAATTCTGGATGCCGACCCTCAGGGTAATAGCACAAGCTCTTTAATCGACAGCTTTGAGCATGAACTGGCAGATATCCTTTACGGAAACGTTGCCGTTGATGAAGCTATTTACGAAACAACAATCAAGAATCTTTATATCATTCCAACTGCTGCCATCGATGAAAAAGGCAATAATCAGCTGAAAAAATACAGAGCAAACGAAGCTTCAGGAAATCCATTTGCTTTTGCTGATATTACAGATGCACTTGCAGAAATGGGATTTGATTTCTGTATTTATGATACATCTCCTAACTTTGATGATTTTGAAGAGAATATTATGGCTGCAACAGATGAAACTCTTGCAGTTGTAATGCCTGATATTTTCTCTCAGGATGGTCTTCAGATCTTCGAAAATAACCTTCAGAACTTCAAAAAGAGAAAGAGAGTAAATAATCCTGTATTTAAGACCTTCATTTTCAATGCAGTAAACCTTTCTACAAAAATGGCAAAAGATATTCTGGCTCAGTTAAGTAACAGTGAATTAAACTATGTTACAGTTCCTCAGGATCAGAATTTCAGAAAAGCTCAGGGCGTAAGACTGACAATTCAACAGTTTGGAGCAAAACCAGACACTCTAACTGCTTTCCAGAAGCTGGCTAAGCTTGTCCAGGAGTAATTTATGGCAATTTCTATCAAAAAATCATCAACTGCTAAACCTGCAGCTGCTCCATCATCTCTTCCAAATGAAATTCAACAACAGATATCAAGCAATACCAAGCTTGATACAACTGATTACACAGCCCCAGAACCAGAGCCTGCAGCACCGGCAGAACAACCGGCTGCAAAAGGCAAAAGAACTGACGATGTTGTGCAACTAAAGTTTTCAAAAGGAAAGAGGGCAGAGGCAAAGGCATTCTATGCTCTATATGATGTAAAAATGAATGCCGGCTTCGAAATGGCCTATGAGTTTCTAAAAGAAGAAGTAAACGCCGGAAATTTGCGTTTATCAAAGAGTGGCATTCAAAGAATAAAAAAATCGGAGGAATAACAGTCTTAAACAAACTGTTACATAAAAATGTCAAAAAAAACTGAAAATACAGAATTGGTAGTACAGGATAATTCCATTGCAGAATTGTTTGATCTGGTTATGGAAAACAAGGATGAAAAGAAATTTTTAAGCTATATTCCTGGCTTATTTACAACTGCATCACTGCCATTCAAAAACGTTAAAAAAACAACTTTCACACGAAAGGGTAGTCAGGGATTAACTCTTACGCTGACATCTCCTACAAACGTACCATACGGACGCTATGGACGCCTTCTTCTGACAATTCTTACAACACATGCAGTTCTTTCAAAAGAAAAGAAAGTGCCTGTAATTATTGAGTATAAATCCTTATCAGAGCTTCTCAAGGAAATGATGCTTCCAAGACAGCGTGGTAAGGAAATCAAGGAACAGCTGGATTGTTTTACAAATGCAGCTTTCTGCTTTACTCAGGAAGTGAATGAATTACGTGCAGGCTATCTCTTCAAGGATTTGTATGAAAATGGAGATTATCCTAAACAGGATGTTGAAGTAAAAACAAAAACAACAGGCGCTATTTTGTTTACAACAGGTGTACAGTATCAGGAAGTAAGAGATGGTGAAACTGATGCAAAATATGGAAATTTCAAAATCATCATTTCCGCAGATTTTGCAGACTTTTGCCAGAAGCATGCTGTTCCAATTGATTACACAGTTTACAAGAGTATTTCAAGTACCGTTGGAAAAGACTTGTATGCATGGCTTGTATTCAGAAATAATGGGCTTACAAAATCAACCTTTATTCCAAGAGACAAGCTGGTAGAACAGTTTATGCCAGTAACAGAAGATCAGGATAAAAATACTGTAAATGTAAATTACAACTTTATTCTTGAGCAGCTGAACATTATTAAAAAGAAGTATTATCCTGAAGTTAAGTTTGATGTTTCAAAAGATGGTTCTGGAATTACATTGCATAAGAGTCCAACACCTGTCTTAAAGAATGATCAGAGATATGCTTTGATTACATCAAATATTTAAAATACTGATGTAACAGTTTATTTAAGAAAATGTGTGTAACAGTGTGTTTAAGGAATTTAGAGTTATCCACTGTTTCAACATTACTATTATTAGTTACATAAATATATTAGTTATTATTAGTATATATAGAAGGTTTAAATACAATGTTACAGTTCTTAAAGACTGTGTTACAAGGTCATTAAAAAATGCTGTTTTCTTCTATATAATGCAATAAGACCCGTTTTTAATAAACTGTTACATCAAAAGTGACTTATCCACTGCAAAAATGTGGATGGTTTTAAACACTCTGT
>JAEEGJ010021471.1_pt1 | contig 13886 bp, 5 predicted proteins | sample 8958761 | NCBI WGS metagenome assembly JAEEGJ01 (sample SAMN16246546, study PRJNA631951) | gut metagenome | biome: gut microbiome; feature: rumen; material: RS-attached | host: Bos | place: Iran: Karaj | collected 2018-10 | reverse complement strand
TATAAAGCATCATCACTTATCGACAAGCAAACACATATTAATACGCTTGTTGAAGTGTTAAGATTACTACAAAATGATAATGAAATGTTATTTAAGGTTTCACTTCATATCACAATTTACCCTGAAGATGGTTCAACAAAAGATGTTGTTAAAAATTTCAAGAAAAATGTAAGAAGAATATTTACTGAAGAGGGATTTGAATTAGTTGATAATTTCTTCAAACAAAACAAGGCATTTGTCGCCTCAACTATTTCTAGATATGATCCTATGCCTGATATGTCACGTGCAATCCACTCAACGAGTGTTGCCGCGTCATTCCCATTTGTTGTATCATCAGTCATGGATGAAAATGGATGTATTTTAGGTGCTGAAAATGGATATCCAGTAGTTGTTGATTTCTTCAAAAGAAACAACGAAAGAGTTAACTCAAACATGGTTATAATTGGAAAGAGTGGTTCAGGTAAATCTTATGCTACAAAAACAATTCTTTCCCATCTATGCGCAGAAAACTGTAAGATATTTATCCTAGATCCCGAAAATGAATATCAGGTTTTAGCTAAAAACTTAGGTGGAAGACTAATAGATGTAGGTACTGCATCAGAAGGAAGAATTAATCCATTCCATATTATTACAACTCTAGACGCCGATGAAGAAGGTAGTGAATCAAATGTTAATAACTTCGCTGTTCATCTTCAATTTTTGGAAGAATTCTTTAGAGTTGCCCTAGATGGTATTTCATCAGATGCCTTAGAATATCTTAATAATATAATAGTTGAATTATATGAATTAAAAAATATTGATTCTGACACTGATTTATCAAAGCTTATTGCCTCAGATTATCCGACATTTGATGATTTAGATGCGCTTATTAAGCAAAAGCTTAGTGATGCTGATGTACCATATGATGTAACTCAATTAAGAATTCTTAACAATTATGTATCAAAATTTGCTCATAAGGGAAGAAATTCTAATTTATGGAATGGTGAAAGTACCTTATCAGTTAAGGAAAACTTTACAGTATTCAATTTCCAAAGCCTTCTTGCCAATAAGAATGGTGTTATCGCAAATGCTCAGATGCTACTAGTATTAAAATGGTTGGACAACGAAATAATTAAAAACAGAGATTTCAATATAAAACATAACACAAACAGAAAAATAGTTGTTGCGATAGATGAGGCACACGTATTTATCGATCCTAAATACCCAGTTGCCTTAGATTTTATGTATCAGCTAGCAAAGCGTATCAGAAAATATAATGGTATGCAAATAGTTATTACCCAAAATCTTAAGGATTTCGTAGGTAGTGAGGATATCATTCGTAAATCAACAGCTATTATAAATGCCTGCCAGTATTCATTTATTTTTGCTCTTGCTCCAAATGATATGGATGATTTATGTACACTTTATGATAAAGCAGGACAAATAAATGAAGTTGAACAGGAACAAATAGTTAATAATGAAAGAGGTAACGCTTTTATTATTACAACTCCTACAAGTAGAACAAGTATACAAGTCATCGCCTCAAAAGCTTTAAGAAAGCTTTTTGGTGAAGATTAGACTGCAAAAGCCAATTACAAATAGGGATACTTTTTATCCCTATTTGTAAATTTTATTATAAGGGGGGATTTATATGAATGTTATAAAAAAATTATTACAAAATCATATTGATAAATATTATTCCCTTTATTCTAATGAAGATTTATGCATAAAAGCAAATCCTGATTATGAAATGGCTTTGTTGATAGAAGCTGATTATCTAGATAAAATATTATTATTCATTCAAAATGAAAAAAAGTTTTATTTAGATGATGATAAAATTTTGAAATTTAAAGATGAATTATTCATTAAAATTTCAAACAGAATCTACCCTAAAAAGAAATTTTATCTTACAAAAGATTTTAAATGCAAAGAAGAATTTTTAATGTTTTTGGATATTTTTGAAAAATATGCTAAAACATTATCTAATGATGTAAAAATAGATTATTTTTATTCTCAAAATAATATTCCTTATATAATTAATAAAAATATAAATTATACAAAAGATATAGATCATTTTTTAAATAAGACTAATAATACAAATTCAAATTTGAAAAATAATCTATATAAAATAGCTTCATTTTATGAAAAAATGACAAATGAATCAAATAATTTTTATTTCAATTACAATAAAGATTTATCTAAAAAAGTTAATAGCCTTTCTGTAATGGGATTAAACCAAAAGATAAAAGAACTTAAATTAAATGTAATTGAATTCCAAGAAAATAAAAAAATATGCGATTATGAATATATAAAAATTAAAAATATTGTTGATAAGCTTATAGCTTCAATTGAAATTAAAATAGATAAATCATTAGAAAATAAATTTAATGATTTAATTAATGTAACTTTAAATAATATTAAAGACAAGTATATCTTTATTGAAAACAATGAATATTCATTTAGTAATATAATAAAAAATATAAGCTTATTATATGAAAAAATATTTAATACCAATAATCAGAAAACAATAGATAAAATGATGATAAAAGAGTCACTTAATATGATTGATTCTTATTCACATGATATTATTAATGAAATAGATGAATTTAATAAATTATTAATAAATATAAATGATAATTTCAATGTAAAAAAATTAGTATTGTCAAATTATCTTATTTATGATAAAGCAAACACTAAAAATGGTGTTTTATCAGAAATAATAACAGCTGATAATATGACATCAATAGGCATATTATCTGGTGCTTATGAATTAAGAAGATTCTTATATGATTTAGATAGAACGACAAAACTAAAATATGAGGATTTCATTTTAAACCCAGTATCTGTATTTACCAAATACATAGATGAAAAAAGATTATTACTAGAAGAAAATAATAATAAAATAAAAAATGGAAATGCTGGTGGAAAAATAGCCAATATTTCATATTCTATAAAGAAAAATATAGAAGATTATAATGCGTGCTTATTAAGAGCTAAAACCTCTTTAGCAGTAATATGCTCATTGACATCAGATCCTAATAATATTAAATTAAATCAAGGCTTATTTTCTTTAATAGATTTAAAATATTCAAAGCTAGAATATAATATTAGCTTATCTCAACTAGAATACCTTCTTTTAACAAATTCTTTTAATTTAGAACCTACATCAGATGTAAGAATTTTGAATAATAAAATAGATGAATATATAAAAGAAAAAGGAAAAGAAGAAATAGAAGGTGATGATAATTCTAATCAGAATTATTCTAAGAAGGAACAAAAAAATCTAGAAAAGAAAATAAAAAATAAAAACAATAATATTATTGAAATTGATGAGAATAAACATAAATTCCAAATTTTGTTTAAAAATATATGTAATACACTTAAAGACTATCAAACAGAAGTGAAGATAATTGAAGAAAAAGAAGAAATAGATGAGCCATTATTCAAATTTGAGGAGCTTATTTACGCAGCTAGATATCTTTTTGAACAATATTTATATATAAATAAAGTGTATAATCTTGATAAGGATATGGATGAATTTATGAAAAAGCCTATAAAAAAGATTACAGGTAATCAATTATTTGATGATAATGAAATCATTAAAAAATTCGGTAATAACCATGACTTATATCAAGAACGAAAAGAATTTGTAGTTAATAATTTAAATAGAAAATTTGAAAAATTAATGAAAAATGATGCTGATTTCAAAAATAAAGATATGAATGAGGCAATGAAGGAATGTATGATGCGTAGAGAAGGCTTCTTTAGTCAAGCATCAAAGCAATTCATAGACTTTAAGAATCAGCTTGATTCATTTATGAATAAAAATAATAAAGAAGAATATGGTGATTTTAAAAAGCTAAGAGATGCAGGCTTAGCTTATCTAAAAAATAAAATGCCTGATAAGGATATAGAAGATTTTACAATGAAAAATCTTATTGAAAAGCCTGATTTTCTTAATGAGGTTAATAGTGCATCAAGGCTAAAAGTAAAATATATTATTTGTATGCTTGATGTATGTAAAGAGCTTGCTAATGAATATAAAGTTGAGGCGAATAAAGAATTTTTTTCTGAAAAAGAAATCAATCCTGATAAAAGGGTAGAAAAATTAAATTTAAAAGATGATTTGAAAGACGAAATAGGCGTTACAAAAACAAGAGAAAATGTAAAGATTCTTGAAAAAGATGAATATGCACCAATAATTAATCATAAAAAATAATTATAGGTGTAATTATGGTGTAAATAAAATAATATTATTATAATATAAAATATACCATATCATAGGATGAAGGTGATTTTTTTGAAGTATAGAGATTATTTTTCATTGAAAACTTTAGGTAAATATAATATTAATCCTGATAAGGATATTAATATACTTGCTTCACTTGATGAAACAAAAAAAGAAATATTAAAGGACTTCAATGAAAAAGACAAAGATATGATATCAAAATTAAATAATTCAATTGATAATGCCTTTATTGATATGAGACTTACCTCTTCAAAAGAAAAAGCAAGAGAAAGTATTATTGTATCAGAAGCTATGGAAGACAGTAATTTTAATAAGAAGAATAATATAAAAAAGGCTGATAAGACTCTTGAGCTTAAGGAGGATTTAAAGCTATGAAATATTTTATTGTAGCATCTACCTCTAAGGAAAGAAAGGTATTATTGCATAATACATTAAATGCTTTTGACAATGAATCATTCATAATTGATACAGATTTAGAGGATGATTTGTTTTATGAGCTTGATACAAGAAAAATTAATGTTGTGTTAATTGATTTAGATTCAAAGCATTTTAACCTTGATAACGCAAGAACAATTTATGAAATGTATTCTGATACTAAGGTTATATTGATATCTAGTGATGCCAAAATGTCAGTTCCAGCATTTTTAACAAGAGCCTTTGGATATCTTGTTAAGCCTAATGAAGCTGATATTAAAAATGAGCTTAATGATATATTTCATAGCAATAAAAAAAGAAATATCCAAATCAAAACATTTGGAAATTTTGATATATTTGTTGATGGTGTTCCTTTAAAATTTGAAAGAAAGAAATCAAAAGAGCTTCTTGCTTACTTAGTATATAGAAGAGGCACAGGAACTTCTGCAAGTGAACTAATCGTAAATTTATGGGAGGATAAGGATGTGTGTCGTACGACAAGAAGTATGATACATAATCTTATAGCTGATATAAGAAAGACTTTACATGAATATAATATAGAATATATTTTTTCATGTGAGAGAAATTGTTATAGAATAATACCTGAAATGGTATTATGTGATTATTATGAATTTATCGAAGATAAAACAAAAACAAATTTTATTGGTGAATTCATGAGTGAATATGAATGGGCAATATATGTTTCGCCAGAGCTTTCAGATATTGAAAAAAGCAGATTGAATAAATAATCTGGTGTAAAATAGGTGTATTTAAAATAATATAATATAAACAAATGGAGGCAATATTATGGCTAAGGAATATAAAGGATTTACAGAAGAAGAAAAAGCACAATTAAGACAAGAATATATTAAAAATGTAGAAGAACTTAATAAAGCTATTAAAGAAGAAAGTAAGAAATTTTTTCTTGATTTTGAAGAATTTGAAAGAAGGCTTGATGACCCAAAGGAAATAAAGGTCTATAGAATTAGCCAGCAGATTAAAGAAAATGGAAAAAAGAGAGAAGAAGAAAGAAAGAGACTTGTAGAAAAATATGGAGAGATGCCTTCTGAAAGGGATTATCTTGCAAGAACATATCGATATCTTTTGAGAACTGGTGGCACAGAAGAAGATAGATTATATAATGATAATATTTATCAAACGTATCTTAAAAATCCAGAAGCAATTTTACATCAGGCTGTAAATGCTGCACTTTCTTTTGATCCTTCTGGATATTTTGAAGCAATTGAAAAAGGTGACCTATCAGAGGAATTGGAATTCTATTATGAAAATGAAGGTATAATGAGACTTGGATTTGCACTTGCCCCAGATATTAGTATGCATGCAGATTCAATAACACCAAATGGTGAGCATAATAATGGTATAAGATTATCAAAAGAATTTTTGAATTCTTTTAATTCACCTTTACAAGCTGAATTTATGCTTGGCGGTTCAGGAGATCAAATTAAGGTTACTTCAACAACTGATTATTTTACAATTCCTAAAATAACACTTACTGAATTATATGAAATGGAAACAAAAAACATCGACCAAACTTTTTTGGTAACTAGAGTTTTACCTAAAGCACAGATTTATGAAAATGGTAATATGCAATATATAAAGGAGCTTAAAAAGCATCCCGAATTAAAAGTTGGAGATAATTTCTTTTTGAAATATAAAGCAACAACAATAAAAGACGGTAAAGAAGTTGAAATACCTCTTACAAAAGCCCTTATTTCTAGTGATGAGGTAAAATTTAGTGAAAGATCTCAAAAAGAAATGGATATTCTTTTAAATCCAATTGATAAAAATTATTCTAAATTTCTTACCGGAGAAATAACACAGGAAGAATTAGATGAACTTGAGCTTAAAGATATGCTTGTTGAAGTAGAAGATTTCGTAAAAACACCTTATAAATACCACAAGTATGATGTAGATTTTACAAAACCTCTTACAGATAAAGAAAAGGAAAATTTTGAAAAACAATATATAGAATCAGTTAGAATTTATAATAAGATGCTACCTGATGATAAGAAAATTAAGCTTGATGTTGAAGGCCTTCGTAAGAGAATGAATGATCCTAAGGAGGTTGAAATATATCGTAGAGCAAAATATATTGTAGAAAAAGAACAAAAACAAACTGAATTATATCAACAATATAAAGAGCTGCAAGGACTTACAGATGATACCAAACTTCCTCTTGCAAGAGATCTTTTTCGTTTAATGAGAATTGATGGCTCACCAGAATCAGAAAATTTTAATAAAAGACTTGTTAATTTATTTGCAAAGCATCCTTATGAAGTCGCTACTGCTGTATTAAAAGGTGAATATTCGGCTGATACTTCTGTCTATAATGGTATATTAATGGATGATTATGAGCGTATGAAGGTTTATTTTGATAATTTTGAAAATGTTGGATTATCATGGAATGAGGTTTTCCTTAAAACAACGATGGGAAATGTTACATTTGTAAAGGGTATTGATGGTAATCTTTCAAACCTTGTACAGAAAAGGGTCAATCTAGGAAGTGGCTTTTCGATTCCTGATGATATTTTTGGACAACCTAAAATGACTAAAGATCAGCTTGCGGAACTCGTGAATGGCACAGATAAAGAATACACTAAGGAATATAGCTTTAAAGTCACAACTGCGTGGACTGATAAAGATATTGAAGTAGATAGGGAAGATTTTAAACTTTTTAAGAAAAAAGGAATATTTGATGATAAAGAGACTGTTTTATCTTATAAGGCTATAGAAACTAAAGATGGAAAAGAAAAAGAAATTAGGCTTATTGACGCTTTGAAAAGTGATAAACCAAACATAAAAATTGTAAAACGTTCAGAAGAAGAAAAGGAAAAGCTTCTTTATGTAACAATTGATAATTACAAGAAGAGTCATATGGATGAAGTTAAAAACAATATGGAAAAATTCAAAGTGGATTTGGTTTCTTCTTACAATGCTAAAGGCCCTCAAACAAAAATCGATAAATTTAATCAAGATATGATTTTAGATCAAAATAAGGGTGGTTTTTTTGAAAGAACCTTTAACACTACATCTAATGAATATAAAGATTTTGTTACTGCATTAAAAAATTATACTGATGAAAAGAGTCCGGATTTCAGTAATGGCCGAAAGCTTGTTGCTAAAGCAAAGGCATATCTTAAACATAAAAATGTAAAAGATGAACATTCAATTGAAAGATTAGATAAAACAGGACGTAATAGAGTAAAATTATGTCAGGCTATAATAGAAGCAATTGATAAACAACCAGAGCTTCTTGTAAATGTCCGTGATAATTCAGTTAATAATCATGCTGAGATTGAAAAAGTAGCAAATATGGATAAAGGGCCTGAACGAGAACCTGTTAAAAATCTTGAACAAGATGTTAATATTGAAAAATCTAATAAACTAAAAGGAAATAATAAGGTAGAGATTAAAAATAAAACTATTACAATAGAAAATGATATTTCAAAAAATTAATTAAACATAGATTTTAAAACTAAATTACAATAATTATTAACATTAGTAAATAAAAAGGAGGAATATAATATGCCTAAAGAATATATTGATTTAGATGAAGAATTTGAAGAATTTTTAAAAGAATTAGAGGATTATGTAAAAAATCCTTCTGAGTACGTTAAATATGAAATGCCTAATTTTGAAGAACCATTTACTGATGAAGAAAAAAAGGCTTTTGAAGATGAGTACACAAAAGCTGTTAATGCATTTAATAAGGTTCTTCCTGATAATATGAAGCTTGATCTAGATCTTGAAGGATTTCATAAGAAGATAAATGATCCTGAACAGGTAGAAATGTATAGAAGAATAAGTTTTGTTAATGAACTAAGTGCTAAGAAAGATAAAATTCAAAAATACTATAAGAGTACATTTGACAAAGAAATTACTCAAAAAAAGGAACAACACCCAATTGGAAGAATTATTCCCACATTGATGAGAGCGGATGGTTCAGAAGCATCAGAAACTTTCAATAAGAAGCTAATGAATTTTTATTATAAGTATCCAAATGAAGTTTCTCAAGCAGTATTAAAAGGTATTTTTAAGGCTGATTCAAAGGTTTATGAAGGTATTTTAAAGGATGATTATGAACGCTGTAAGGTATATACTGATAATTTTGAAAGAAGCTATATGGCTTACGAGGTAAAACATGTTTTAGATGTAATGGAAAACGATGGTGAAATAGTAGATGAACTAAAAAATAGCCCTATGATAGTCTTATTGCAAGCTCAATCGAGTTTAAAGACAAACTTTGGCTCAACGGATTCGTTTGCGATGCCTAAAATAACTATGGATCAGTTTGAAAAAATTACGCATCAGTCAATACCAGATACAGTACCATTCTTTGGTAAAATCTCAGGTGTCGTACTTGGCAGTGATATTGATAATGTTAAAAAAGACATAAAGTTGTTAAAGGACAAAGGATATCTTAACGATGAAGAGACAGCCTTAACATATAAAGCTATAGAAACAAAAGATGGAAAAGAAAAAGAAATTAAACTTCTTGATGCTTTAAAAAGTAAGGATCCAAACGTAAAAATTGAAATTGTAAAACGTTCAGAAGAAGAAAAGCAAAATATGCTTAATATTACAACTGGATTAAAACACCGTTATGAAGTAAGACGCTTTAAAAAAGAATTTGTTTCTTCTTACAATGCTAAAGACCCTCAAACAAAAATCGATAAATTTGATCAAAGTAAGATTTTAGATAATCACAAAGGCGGTTTTTTTGAAAGATTATTTAATACTACATCTAAAGAATATAAAGAATTTGTTGAGAATTTCAAAAAATATACTGATCCAGAGAATCCTGATATAAGTGTTAAAGATAAGCTTATTGAATCTGCAAAGGCTTATATTGAACACAAGAATGTCAATGATGTAGTTGATTTAGCTGCACTTGAAGATGGTACAGGAAAAGAAAGAGTGAAATTATGCTTATCTGTATTGTCTTCTTTAAATGTAAAACAAGGTGGTTTTAAATTAATAGAGGATAATCCTGTTGTTGAAGAGAAAAAAGATAATATTGTAAGAGTGCAAGTTGATGGTCTTGAAAAAGATACTAATATTGAAAAATCTAATAAGCCAAAAGAAAATAATAAGGTAGAGAGTAAAACTGTTCAAGTAGAAGTTGAAAAAGTAGTTAAATAAATATAAATTTTAAAACTAATTTACAATGATTTTTAAAAATAGTAATAAAAGGAGGATTCTTTATGCCTAAAGAAGAACAAGAAATAGATAAAGAGCCAGTTGAAGAAGCCAATGACAATATTGAAAATGAAAATAATGTATTTACATTTACTGAAGAAGAAAAACAAAGAATTAGAGATGAGTATATTAAAAATGTAAATATGATTAATAACGGAATTTCAAAAAAAGAGAATAAAATCAAACTTGATCTTGATAATTTAGAAAAAAGGCTTAATGATCCAAATGAAGTCAAAGTCTATAAGCTAAGTCAGCAAATTAATGAAAAAATAGATAAGTTAAGAAAAGAGGAAAAAAGGCTCGTAGATACTTATGGAGAAAATAAAAAGAAATTCCTTCCAAGAACATTTAGGTTTTTATTAAAACCAGGTGATTCAGAAGAAGAAAAAATTTATAACGATAATCTTTATCAAACATATCTTAAAAATCCATACAAGGTTTTACAAGACGCATTAAAGAACGTAATGACATTCAATCCATCTGGATATTTTAATGCTGTTCAAAATGGTGATACTGCAAAAGAATTTGAATTTTTAAACGAAAATTTAGATAAATTAGAATTAGGATTCACACTTGAATCTGAAATACGAGATGGTAGTGATGGAATTGATAATTATGGTGAACACAATGGCGGTGCAATGTATTCAGATGAATTCAAAAAGCTATATGAAATACCAAGTCAGAGTGCATTTTTGTATGGAGGAACATTAAAGAAAATTTCTATTGCATCAACGGATTCATATTTCACAGTTCCTCCGGTAACACAGATAAATGAAAATGATATAAATACAACAGGAATTAGTCCTAATATAATAGCAGCGTGGTCGCAAATGCAAGGTTTCGATCAGGATGATGAGGTTATCAAGGCATTAAAAAATCATCCTGAATTAAAAGTTGGAGATAATTTCCTTATAAATTTCAAGGCAATAAGAACTGTAGATGGTAAGGAAGAAGAGGTTTCTTTGAAGGATGCCATTTTAAATGATAAAGATGTGAAATTTATTAAAAGACCACAAGAAGAGATTGATATTCTTTTAAATCCGATTGATAAAAATTATTTAAAGGTAGTTAACGGAAAAATTACTCAGGAACAATATGATGATATCGAATTAAAAAAATTTCTTGCTGAGGTTGAAGATTTCGTAAAGAATCCTTCTAAATACCATAAAGGAGAACCTGATTTTACAAAGCCTTTATCCGATAAAGAAAAGAAAGATATTGAAGAAAATTACAAAAATAATATCGAAAAATATAACAAGATTCTTCCTGATAATATGAAGCTTAAACTTGATTTAGAAGATCTTCGTAATAAAATGAATGATCCTAAGCAAGCTGAAATTTATAGAAGAACAAAATATATTGCAGAAAAAGAAAAAAAACAAAAGGCTTTATTCGAAAAATATAAATCTAAAATAGATTTTACTAGCGAGAAATACCCTCTTACAAGAAATTTGCCTCAGTTATTGAGAATAGATAATTCGAAGGAATCTAGTGATTTCAATCAGAGATTTTTAAAATTATATTCTAAACATCCATTTGAGGTCGGACAGGCAGTATTAAAGGGTATTTATAAGGCTGATTCATCCAATTATAATTCAATATTAAAGGATGATTATGAGCGTTGTAAAGATTATTGCGATAATTACGAGGCTTCAGAAATCTCATATAATGAAAAAAATATCAGTACAATAATGGGAGGAGACGGAGGCTTAGTAGAAGAATTTAAAAATACAAATCAAGCAAGGCTTATACAACTTAAACAGGAATTGAATTCGGGTTTCAAGCGTCCTGAGCTTATTTTTGAAATACCAAATATGACTACTGACCAATTTGAAAAATGCTTTGCGAAACTGAAGAAAGAAGATGTAGAGATTCTTAGTGAGAAGTACGTAGCAACTGATATTAAACAAACTAGGGAAATAATAACATCATTAAAGAAAAAAGGATATCTTGATGAAAAAGAACCATTATTAACATATAAAGCTATAGAAACTAAGAATGGAATAGAAAAAGAAATTAGTCTTATCGATGCTATTTCAAAGAATGACCCTAATATTAAAATTGTTAAGCGTACAGAAGAAGAAAAGGAAAAGATGCTTCAATTTTCAAATGGTATACGTAAACGTGAAGAAGAGAGACTAGCTGCTAAATTTGATATAGTTAATAAAACCGAAAATGTAAGTGCAAAAGATAGTTTAGCTAAACACCATGATGCGATAAAAAAATATATGGATTTTGCTAGCAATGCTAAAAATGGCGAAGAGCGTAAATTAGAAAAATCTTATAATGCACTTCTTGGCTTAAATTGTATCGACAATGCAATAAAATTTATCAATAAAAACTTAGATACTTGGTTTGATAATAAAGAAGAAATTTTAAAAACTGCAAAAAGATACGGTTTCCTAGTTGATGGTAAAGGTATTAAACAATTTGAATCAATAATTGGAAATGAAAGCTTAAAAAATATAGACATTGATTTCTTTAGCAAAATTGAAGAAAAACTTACCCCTGATGAAATTCTTGAATTTAGAAAAGAAGTAAAAGGTAATGGACGACTTGAATTTGAAAGAAACAACGTTCATGTGCTTGATAAAAAAATTAATGAAATTAAGAATAATATTCCAGAAAATCTTTCACAAGAAGAAAAAGAAGAATATATTAAGGCGCTTGATAATATCAATGCCAAGGTTATAAGAAAAAAAGAAGAGGATTTTATAGAAAAAACCATTGATACTGATTCAAGACTTATAAAAATTGAGGCAAAGAACACATTAAGTGAATTTGTAAATCCTCTTGATGTTTCTGAAGAAGATAAAGAAGTATTTGTAGAAAGAGATAGAAAAGCTACAGAAGGAGAAATTAATTTCAAACTCGAAAACAAAGAACACCATAAAGTATTTGCTGATGTTTATGAAAAAAGACCACATATTGTAATAGATGAAAAGGTTAAGAATAATATAAAAGGCTTAGCTAAGGTTGTTGAGGAAGCTGGTATTTTCAACGATTCTAAAGCAGGAGAAAGTGGTCAAAAAAATTATGGCTTCACGCCATTCTTCCAGTTACAGCATGAATTAAAAGATTTAATAAATAAGGATACATCTTCTTATACCGATGAAGAAAAAAAGCAATATAGAGAAGAAGTTATCAAAAAATCAAATGAAATGAATGAACTTGAAGCTAAATACGATAAGGTGTTTGAGTATATCAAGAAGAATTTTGATATGGAAAAAATTATAACAAATCAAAACATTTATTCAGGAAGACCACCTGGAGGACTTCTTGAAAGATGGGATAATAAAAATGCTCGTATTGGTGTAATACTTAATGGTTTTTCTCAGTTTTTAGGAGCCGTTAAAGATGCCGGTGTGACTGTTAATGAGTTTTTAGATGACCCTGAAAAAGCCATGAAGCTTTATATAGACAAAAATGTTAATAAAGTTGAAAAACCATATATTCTTCCAAAGGAAGGTAATTCTTTAGGTAAAAGACTAGCAAGAGCTACAAACTATAATGAGATTTCTTTCCAACTACTTGATGGTGTTAATTTTGGCTTGACACGTGCCACAGAGTTTGTATTTGCAGTTGATCCTGATAAAAATAGAACTATACAAAATATTCAATCTGAAGCTCTTTATAATAAGGGGCTTCAAGAATTGATACATGCTGGAAGTGAATTTTTAGTTTATGATGCATTCAATCCAAAGCCAAGATATGATAACCTTGTCAATATATTGATGTTTGGTGATGAGGCAAAAAATAACATATTTGAACCATGTTATGAATTCTATAATCATGAATTCAAAAAAACAATGGATCTAAATTTAATGAATAAGTATCAGGAAATGAAGGAAAATCCTGGTAAAGCTTTGCAAAATATTGCTAATGCTGTAAAAGATTTCATTAGTGAAAGAGCGATTATAGAAAAAGAAGAGGCTAGTAAAGATAATACATCAATTATATCACCACAATATGTTGCTGTAGCAGGTAAGATTGCTTTAGAAAATATGCTTAAGTTAAACAAAAT
>JAEEGJ010021469.1_pt1 | contig 13886 bp, 16 predicted proteins | sample 8958761 | NCBI WGS metagenome assembly JAEEGJ01 (sample SAMN16246546, study PRJNA631951) | gut metagenome | biome: gut microbiome; feature: rumen; material: RS-attached | host: Bos | place: Iran: Karaj | collected 2018-10 | reverse complement strand
CAGTTATTGCACCGCCGTCAAGTTCTCCAAAACTGCTCAAAGAACTATGTACTTCCAAAATCATACCGGGTTCAATTCCCAACTTAAGAAGTTGATTTTTTAATTCGTTTTTTGTTACCAATTTTTTTTAATCCTTCTTTAGTACGTAAAATTCCGATATAATCATCGAAGGCTTTTTCCATAATACTCTACCTCAATTACAGTTCCGTCGGGGTAGGTGCAGGTTCCTGTGTACAATTTTTCTGTAAAGCCCCAATGAAGATATATCTGTTTATTGATGACTTCATATGGTTCAACTCCAAGTACTGCTCTCGAAAAGCCTTTTTGTCGAAGATCTTCCAGCATGAATTGAAACAGCCGTGAAAAATATCCCTTACCTCGATACTTCTCAACCGTTCTAAACGCCGACAGATATACTGTGCTATCCTCGTGAAGCCCTTCGGCATTTTTACCAGGGGTGTAGTTCGGAGCAGCATATACTTCGCAGATAATTTCTCCGTTAAAGATCCCGTAATATGGAATCTCCTTCCCCTCCGATATTTTGGCAATGATGTCCATTTTCCACACAGCCCAATTCGGATCGTCGCAATGCTCCTTGATCAGAGTGTCCCATTTTTCATTCACTTCCAAAGCAGACGCTATCTTGCATACATATTCATCAAATAATTTCTGACCGACATGATATCCCATCTTCGGTTTATCATTCATATTTCACCCCTGCTTTATTATTCTGAAATATATTCCGATATAACTTACTATCGCTTCATCTCAACAAATTTGAAATTGTCACTCTTTTCGGAGCATATCCAGCGTATGGTGAGAAGCCCCAATCAGATCCTGCCGTTCGCAGATTGTGAAATGATAATCCATCCATTTGCTGAAAGTCTCATCATCCATAGCGTCTATGTATTCTCGCTTATAATTCGTCGCACCATCCGTTGCAACCAGTTTGATCCTTTTGACAGGTAATGTTGCATCCAGTTCCGCAATCTCTTCTGTTCTCACCATCTCGAAAAGATCTTTTGGCTCACTGATACAATGCCAGTCAGAGGTCAGCATATTAAGGTCCATTACTTCGTGTAGATTGTTCAAACCGAATACATACTGAATGACAGTCGGTTCATTCATACAATAAGCCACCAAAATATAACCGCCTGATTTGGTCACACGCACTGCTTCAGAAAGCGCTCTAATCTTTTCTTCCTTCGTGTAAAGGTGATACATCGGACCGAGCAGCATGGTCAGATCGAAAGAATTGTCAGAAAGCCCGGACAGATCCAGAGCATTACCTTGGATTGTTTTGATAGGTTCCTTTCCGTCTAATTTAGATCTCAGTATTTCCAGATTGTGCTCAATCAGCTCTACCGCAGTCACTTGAAGCCCCTTCTTTGCCAATGCTACACTGTAACGTCCTGTACCGGCTCCAACTTCAAGAATGTTTGGACCGGAAATGCCTTCCAAACATTCTTCTATGTATCTCATTGTTGTTAGGTATTCTACCTGCCCATGACGAGAAAGAAGGCGACCTTCTTCATCATAGTTGTTGTAATATTCTTCAAGATAACTCATAGCTTCTTCTCCACAAACCATTCTTTAAAGCTCTAGTAGCATGAGGTAATGGTATATCTGCAAAACCTGTAGCCGTTCTGAGCCTCACAAAATCCTCGGGGGTCAACACATTTTCTACTATCTCGATTTCATCCAATATAATATTCATTTTTGGTCCCTCATCAGAACGTTATCCTGTAATATCTTCATGTTCAATTACTTCATGATTATATGCACTAAGGAGTTACTCACTTGTATAGTTTTCAAATCTGTTTGCTCCGAGTATTTCTGCAGTCTTCATGATAGTATCCTTTTATTTTTCCGCCCTGAGTGTGTGGGTTGAATCCCAGTTGCCAAGTTCCTCCACCTTCGAGAAACCCGCAGCCAGAAGGATTTTCTTTTCATGCTCTGTCGTCATGGGCGTATCGTAATGGTAGAAAACGTCATCGGGCAGATTCTGTTCTTTTCTGAGTCTTATCAGTTCACTTCTGAAAAAAACTTCCTGATCATCCGTATCCGCAAAAAAATCCGTCAGCACAAAATATCCTCCGGGTTTTAATGCCTTCCAAAGCTTTGTATAAAGCGGAAGCTTTTCTTCCTCGGAAAAGTGATGCAGCGATTCTACGGACACAGCGGCATCAAAAGTTTCTTCACCGAAAGGAACCTCGAAATATGAACCGCATACAGTCGTGATATTCATGTCCGGCAGTTTTTCCTTAAGCGCATCCAGCATAGCTTCGGTAAGATCGATCCCTGTAACCTTCGCATCCGGATTCAGTTTAAAATACGCTTCAAGTTCAAGGCCGGTTCCGCAGCCAAGGTCGAGAACCTCAGCGTTATCCATACCCGGAAGCAGTGAAGCCGTATAAGCATAAAATTCCGAATCTTCTTCAACATACTGCCTCATGTGTTCATCGTATCCCTCAACACGGGCAGTAAAAAAATCATCCATTCTTTCTAACATCTATGTTTATCTCCTATCCAATTCTTCTTTCATTAAATAAATTAAATACATCGCCAGTATCAGGGTCTGCACCGCTCCGAGAACTACATTCACAGTCACTGTTCCGTCTGCACTTATGAATGAACACATGTCATGAAGTGCATGTAACAAAATGCACGGGATCAGACTGCCGGATCTTATGAAGATCAACGCAAACACCAGACCGTATATAAAGGCAAAGCATATCTGCAAAAGCGTGGCAAGCACACCTGAGCCGCCTGCGATATTCATCAAATGACTTATCCCGAATAGTACGGAAGATATGACCATTGCCTTATAAGGACCTTTTTCGAGCCATACATTGCATATTATGCCTCTGAAATAAATCTCCTCCGCCATCCCTATCGACAGCGTCAGGAAAAGATCTGCGGCAAATAAACCTATGCTCAGGCCGGAAGCCGGACCGGCGGCAAAATGCGATAATGCTATCACTATGAGAGGAACGCAGAATAAGAGTTTTTTTAATGAACCTTCCTTTGGTCTGCAAAACCCCAGAACAGCGATGCTTTTATGCCTTACCGCAAAGTAAAGCAAAGTACATATCACCAAAAGCCAGATGATACCGCCGCGTACCAGAGCAGATGTCGTTCCTTCAAGATGACCTGCAACCGCTGCCGCACCCTGGACAAAGAAAAATGCGAGCAATATCAGCAGCGCGATCATGGTCCTGAGTATCCGGTTATTCTTCATATCTTTTTCTTTTCCATGACGATCGGATATCCGGAACCCAGCAATCTCATCACCGATGACTTGTTTTCTTTTATCCGGACAAAGCTGTTCTTTTCATAGAAACCGATCGCATTTTCATTATCGGAAAAAACTTCCACAATGACAGAATCGTAATCACCGAATGAACAGGCTGCGTTTATGAGTGCTGTTCCTATTCCTTTTTTCCGGCATCCGGGATCCGTGACAAGAGTATCCAGATACAATTCTCTTTCCGATGATACGGCCGGCTTTTGAAAAATAGCATTCATCTGTTTGCTTATGAGAGTTCCCCTGATCTTCCCGAAATATTTCCGGCAGATCTCCACTTTGAAATCTATGGGTCTTTTCATATTCGTACCGAGTCCCATGAGTCCGAGAACCTTATCCCCTTCCAGATAACACATGAACAGTTCCGGATCGAATATTTCGGTAAACAGATTCTTCTTGCCGGTCTCATTTTTTGAAAAAGTCATGAAATGTCCGAACCCTTCAAGAAACAGATCGACCGCTTCCGATTTTTGTTCATTTGTTAATCTGCCGTATTCTAAAATTTCTTTTTCCATAATCCTACTTTTTAAACATTTTCTTTCTATCGATCCAGCTTTTCTGCTTGGCGTTGATCTTAAGCCTGAATACCTGCGGAAGATCCGTGAATTCCTTTGCCAGCATCATCATTGCCATCAGGAGTCCTCCGCATTCGGAATTGGCACTGTATATCTTCTCCTCTTTACTGTTTGCATTGATCATGCTCACCCTGTTGAAAGGAGAATCTCCGTCACCTTCAAATCCCATATCGTCAAATAACATATCCATAAGTTTCTTTACTTTGAATTTATCTATTCTGAGAGATTTCGAGATGACATCCACGCTTGCAAACTCACCGGGTTTAAGCGTATAGAGAAATGCGATTATCGATATGTTTTCCTTATCCGAAAGAACCTTGAACAAATTCTCTATTTTGTTCGTATCTTTCAGCAGTTCTTCATACAGGTCATAATCTTTGGACTTATTCAGGAAGAAGCTGATATCATTATCTTCTCTCAAACCAAAATAACTGTAGAAGATATCATCGCAGACGACAGTTGCCATCTTAGGATGTTCTACGGGATCACGGGGAGGTGCTTCATAGCGTTTATTGTTGACCCAAAGTCCCGTGATCATCGCCCAGTTGATATTTCTGATCAGTTCAGAGGTCTTATAGTGCTCATCCGCTCTTCCGGTCTCTTCGAATTCTCTGACCGCTGCATCATATACAGCTTCAAACACCTTCTGCTCTATCGGCTTTTCTCCATCGCTTCTTCCGTACAGATAGTCGATCGTCACATCAAAGTAATCCGCGATCGCAGGAAGCAGATCTCCTTCCGGATAGCTTCCGTTCTCCCATTTCGAAACCGCCTGAGGGCTTACGCCGAGCTTCTGAGCCAGCTGTTCCTGGGTTACCTTCTTTTCTTTCCTCAGCAAACGAAGTGTTGTTGAAAAAACTCTTTTCTCCACGTATATTCTCCTTTTCACCTGTCTGTTGGGTTGGTAAATACCTGATTTTGTGTCCTTATGTACAGATTATCAATATAATCGGTTTAGCACAATGAAATTATTCTAGAGAAAGTTGAATTTAAGTAGAAAAAAACGTCAAACACTACCATATGTAGAATTATACGGTTGAATTCAAAAAATCGCATTCAACTATAGGTATAATGCCGTGATCGTAAAACATATTGCCTCAACCAGGGACATGGGGGTCATTATGCACTTTTCCTTTTTACTTGTAGAGAAGAAATTCATGACCGTATTCCCGAAAAAGAAAACCGCAAAGCATATGCACGCTACCTTTGTCGCCTTGTCCGATATGAATATGGGAAGTACTTTTCCTGCAGCAAGAAGGATATACAGTGCAAATCCCTGGACAAGCAACTGGCTTACCGCAAGCCCTCTCATTTTGGGAGGCCATACTTTATATCTTCCGCCCATTGTCAGTTCCCCGAGGGGAAGACCGCATATCAGAAGAACGCTCAGGATCATGACAATTATCAGCAATACCGCTCCAATATATATCTGCATTTTATTTCTCCGTTTCTTATTAGTGTTTTTTGCATCCCGAACATCCTAACAACAGCGTCGGTTTAGTACAATGCAGAATATCAGTGGAAGCTTAATTAACTGTATAGAAAAACAGCTATATTCAACCGAGGGGTGAAATCTATGTAAAAAAACAGGACCGGCTTTATGCCGGTCCCGTAATATGGATCATATCCGATATTTTTAACTATCATTTATCATATCCTTCAATTCCCAACAGGATAATTGCGGCAGCGCATCCCTCATGGCCCATTTAGAGATAAACCGGGCAATTTCTTTTGGATCCTCTTTTCTGAGGTCTTCATACTCCTTATATCTACCTAAACAGGATCATTTCAATTCATCGATTGCGGCACCCTTAATCTCTTCTTCGATAAGTCCCAGCTTATTAAGCATATTTTTGACCTGATCCTGAGCTTCTGTCACAGTCATGCCGGGTGCTTTCTCGGATGTTGTAGCCTCAAGAATTTCTTCGGTAAGTTCCTCGCGTTCCTCCTTCTTCTCCTTGGCCTTCTCGATCCTTTCTTCGAGTTCTTCCTTCTCCTCTTTGAGCTTTTCCGCCTGTTCCTGCTTTTCTTCCAGATCTTCCTGAATATGATCCATGGCATCGGAGGTCATCTCTCCGAGAGCAGCATCTACAGCCGCATCCATGATCTTATCAGCCTGGTCGAAAGCATCACCGACCGGATCCGTCTTCAAACGCTCAATCTTTGAACTTCTTAAGGACTGGTCTATGGCATGCATTTCAGCCTTAGCGGCATCGGCCTGCTTCTGGTACTCCTTTATAGACTCATTATATGCATCACGCTCTTCTTGTGATGCATCTTCCGGAAGAGCATTTTCTTTCATGCTCTTTATCTGGCTGTTCAGTTCGCTGACCTCATCGGAAAGTTCCTTAAAACGGTCTCGCTGATCATCCATCATCTTATCAGCTTCCTTTACACCGTTAAAAGCATCGGAGACAAGCTTCATTGCTTTCTTGCGAGCTTCCTGTGTCTTCTCTTCAAGAGGACTTAAAGCTGATTTTCCGCCAAATTTACTTCCGCCAAAACTTATGAAGGCTTTTCGGTTTCCGAATTTGTTTACGTCAGCAAATCCACCTGAAAGTGGACCTATGCTGTTTGTATTAGTCGTATTATCTATCTTCATATGCCGGCACCTCCATGTGCACAAAGATACATTTCAAAGTATATATCGGATAAATCCATATTTTTCTTTACAGATAGCCTCCTATGCCTTTATATCCAGTTTGGCGCCAATGCTTTCTGCAGACACGGTACTCGGTGTCACGCTGTCTATCACAACATCAACAGATGCTGAATCCTGCATTTTGCCATCAGGAGATGTAATCTGAACCGCATCGACAGTTTCAATGGCTGTGCTTTCCGCAATCTTCTCGATTCTTTCCTCTGCAGCCTCTTTTGCGGCTTTCTTCTTTTCAGCAGCTTTCTCAGCCTTCTTCTTTTCAGCTGCCTTTTCAGCTCTCTGGACTTCCTGATCCTCCTTAGCAGCCTTTTTCATGTCTTCATTTGCTACATTCAGAGTATTTATTGCAGTTTCTTCCAGAGCGGATGCTTTTTTCTTTGTTTCTTCAAGTGCTTCCTGTTTTTTCTTTGTATCACCACCGCGTGCCCCGTCCAGATTGATTTCCGCATTAAGAACTCCGGCACGACCGTCCATCTGCTTTTTTGCACTCTGCTGAACACGTGCGGTTTGCATAGAACTATTAGCTGATAGCAGCGATTTTGTCATAATGCCTGATAATGACATTTTTGCGCCCTCCTTTAGCCTGGCTGATATGCAACCATCTTATACATCTTCTTTTGATCTGTAATAATCCTCAAAAAGATTATTGGCTGCATTTATGGTATCGCTGCATATGCTTGGAAGTTCCTTTCCCCATGCCTGTGTAGCAAGCTTGAAGCCTTTTTCCATAGCCTTCTGCATTTCTTTCATTTTATCAACATCATCCCCCGCAAGTGCACACGCAAAATCGAACAGTCTCTGTGATGTCTGTTTTACACCCCAGTATCCGTCTTCACCTATATCATTCTGTGCCTGTGCTTTTGTTGCCGCATCAACAGTAAAGTTTCCACCGGCCAAAGTTTTCCATATATCGTCACCGGTAGCTTTACCATATACTCCCGCCTGACCTGAGAGTGTCTTCTGAACAAGACTTATAAGCTGGTTTTCACTCTGCTGTGCAGCGGATTTGAGCTGACTTACAATGGCAGCTCGATCCGAAGCGTTCATTTTAGTAATTGAATATGTCGAATTATCTACCTTTGCCCCGGATCTGTCATATATAACACCATCTTCGAGAATTGTCTTACCTGACTTTTCGGCTGCTGTTTCCGTTTTTACTTTGTTTTGGGACTTATTGTCCACCTTTGAATAATTTGCTGTGTAATTTGAGTAATTTGTTCCCACATTCATAGACATAATCGTAATCCTCCTTGATTCTTCAAATGCACATTAATAGCTACTTTCCTATATGTAGACGGATGTCTATATACTTATTATCGCCAGTGCCTACACTGACATAAACCCGTTTGATGTGAAGCGCATAAAAATTGTTGTGGGTCGCACTTATACAGACACATCTATACATTCACCAAGATCTGCATCCGTCATTTCAACCTCAGGGACGAGGTCCACGGCATATGAAACATATGATGAATCCGAACTATGGAATGATGATGCACTCGATGCCGCCTGTTTTTTCTCCTGTTCCAATCTGTCAAAGAGGGCTTTGAGATATTCCAGATCGGCTCTCGTAAGCTGACGGTCTTCTTCATTACGATGTTTACGCTTTAATTCTTCAATTTCCTCTTCAGACATATCCCCGGAAGCGCATGAAATCATATCCTGGAGTTCTGACATGGTTTCTTCTGCCATTTCTCTTTCGAGTTCCTCTATCTCTTCCATCATCTTTTTCATCTCTTCTTCGGAAATGCTCATATTTTCCTCAAGACTCTTTTCTAAATCGTCCTTTCCATAGATCTCTTCATCTTCGCCCGGAACAATTCCAAGGCCTGTTCCATTTTCTGCTGCCTCTTCCTCCTCCAGGTGACGAACCTTTCGTTTTGCGATTTTCTCCATTGCGGCAGCATGAATAATGGCGGCAGCTATCTCACTGTCTCCATATTCATCACTTCGTAACTTTCTGTATAACCAGGAGAGTTTTGCTTGAATTCGAGTTACCAGAGGTCTGGCAGCATCCGATGTTTTTGCCATCATTATCTGCTTAGACATTTGCTTGAAATTGTACGGCAACCGCTTTTTCAGCTTGCCCGGTGACGATTTGTTTTGTCCTTTTTTTACATGAACCTTTAATCCACCGGGGATTTCCTGAAAAGAGATTCCTATGATTCCATTCATATACGCCTCTTTTCTTCCGGCATCCATGCCGGATATTCGTTTATTACAGATATCGGAAGAAGAAACACCTGAATAAACATCATTTACGTGAACCGCATATTATTTGTTGTAAAAAGAAAAGCACTCTGCCGAAGCAGAGTGCCTATCGATATCTATATCAGATTACATTAAAACCATCCATTAAAACCGAATCCTGTATTGCCATAATAACCGTACCCGCTGCCATTTCTGCCATATAATCCGGCACCATACGTTGACTGCCGATTCTGTTGCTCTGCAGCAGATTCAAGTCTCTGTGCAGAAGAACCGATTATCCTAGCAAATGAACCGTTTGTTCCAAGCACGGATTTAATCTTGTCAAAATCCGCATTCTTAAACTCGGTCTCATTTATGGCTAATTTTCCGTTTTTCTCTACTGTTATTCCGATACTCCCGAGACTTTTTGTCATAATCCCGGCCATTTTAGTCATACTGTTAGCTGAGTTTCTTACAGTTGCATTTGCGGTCTTGCTGACTGCATCCAAAGTCTCATTGTAATTTGCAACAAATTCATTAGCTGCTTTGAAAGCCGCATCCGAATCATACTTTTCTTTATTGTTAAACAGATTATCCTTCCCGGCATCAGACAGTTTCTTAGACGCTGCAACAAGTTCAGAACTTTCTTTTGAAACTTTGGTCAGTTCGCTGTTGGCAGCATACTGATAATTGTTGTATCTGTTCGCAGAAGTTTTCTTTGTACTCTCAGTTTCGCTATTCTTTCCGTAATAGGCTTTAAGCGCTTTGGAGTAAGCCCCGGATCTGATACTGGAAAGCTGAGACAGGTTACTATATATAGAGCTGCTTAAGCTTGAACTTCCGGCCCCGAAGAAACTGCCGTAATTAAAATTGCTTATTCTACGCATATTGCTAATCCCCCTTTCAATACAGGTTTCTATCTTGATTATCGGATAATATATTTACCAGACAAGTACTTATGCGCGAACAGCACTTTTGTTGTTGTAAACAGCATAAAATCATCCCACCAACATAATGTTCAGGATAAAAAATAATTCTCCACAAGCTTCATCCTGGTGTATCTCTATGTCACCTTTATATTTTCCGGCAATATTCCGGATATTTTTCAAGCCGTATCCGTGTCCGCTCTGTTTTTTTGTGGATTCAATTAATCCATCATCATTCAGTTTTACTCTTTCGGATATCTTATTCTTTATACTGATCAGAAATACACGATCTTTGATAAGGGATTTTATGGATATAGTGGCTCCGGAAACATCTTTTGAGGCATCAAACGCATTCATCAGTGCGTTGTTCAGAATCACGCTCAGATCAAATGCATTTATATCCAGGTTATCCGGATATGCAAATGTACTGGAAAAGCATATATGTTCCTTTTGGCACAGATCCGACATTTCCGAAAGCACTACATCAGTGATTGCATTTCCCGTACTGATTGATGGCTGCAGCTCAGCAAATCTGGTTTGCAATTCTCCGATATACTCAGTCAATTCCTTTGTATTACCATTTTCAGCAAGACCACCGATCACAGTAAGATGATTGCCTATATCATGCCGAAAGGCCCGCATCTTTTCATATATATCATCTATATGCGATGTATATCTTTTGGCATCTTCTATTTGCTTGCTGATGGATTCATTAATGAGTTCCTCTTCCTGTTTTTCTTTCAGGTTTTGAAATAATGCAATGATAATGATTATGGGAAACAAAGCAAATATGCAAAAACCAACGCGATATATATTCGCGGGAATATTTTCCGTTATGCTTCCGTTTTCTATTCCCTCCATCCAAAGCAAAAAATATGAAGATATTATCGGTTTTACAAGAAGAAGAGTGAACGCAGGAATCAGTAATATTACAAGTTCATGCCATGTTAATTCCTCTTTTTTATGCTTATAAATTTTGTGAAGAATTCTGATTACCGCATATAACAGGATAAGTGATAAAGCATAGAAGATCAGATTCCATATAATAAACTCTATGATGATTGCTTCTGTATTAGAGTTATACCAGTCAAATTTGAATATAAAATCTCTTTCGAAAAAACCTATTTCTGACAATAACTCTATAGAAAGCCAGCTGATCAGCCTGAATAACACACATAAAAAGATCTTTTGTATGAGATTTCGTTTGTTATCAAAGATCCATAAGATAAACACGGATAGTGCAACAATTCCTATGGCAATAATACGGTCAACTTCCTTGCTGGTTCCGGTATGGTTGTTGACTGTAGTTAAGATCCAATAAATGAATGCTGTGAGATAGGGAGATTTGCTGTTTGTCGTAAATGGCTTTAGCCAATATGCAAATAATCCCGCTACAAGGAACAAATATACTTCTATCATTACCAGACTATAGTTTTCCGCAAATGATTGAAAATTATTTATAAGATAGTCCATCATAAGCCTTCCCTCCTGGTATGATAGGACATATATGCTCTTATCAATTCCTGGTATTTTCCTCTTGCTACCGGGATATCCGCATCAGACATATGAACATATTTTGAATCATAAGACTTCACAGCCCCAAGATTAACCAGATAAGCTCTGTGAACTCTGAAAAAATCTTTTCCGGCTATATTCTCAAGGTCTGAGATTCTTCCGTAATATTCAATATCATCACTGCTTTCCATGTGAAGGATTATCCTTCTGTCATATATTTCAGCGTATTGAACTTCAGAAAGGATAACCCTGGTATTAGTTCCTCCACTTTTTACTGTAATTGTGCGGCCGGCTTCCTCCTGTTCGGAAATAGCAGTTTCAACCAGCCTTTGATCCTCAGCCTGTTTGACTGCTTTTTTAAACACCTCTATTATCTTTGCCTTCGTAAATGGCTTTACAATATAGTTAAATGCTCCTACATCAAATGCATTAAAAACCTGATCTTCCAAAGCTGTCACAAACACTATTACTGTTTTCTTTCCGGATGATCTCAGCATCTTAGCTGCTCCCATCCCGTCTATCCCCGGCATCTGTATATCCAGGAATAAAATATCGGAATCAAAGCTTGCAGAAAGGATTCCTTTTGCATCCGCATAAAATTCTATTTCAATCTTTTCAGATACCTCTTTTACTGATTCCGCAATAATATCCCGTATTCTTTTTTCATCATCACATATAGCCAGTTTCATATGATATCCTCTCAGATGGGCATACTACATATATTTTATCGGTATCAGATAGTATTTTATAATTTCGTTTACGCGAATCGCACTTTTATTGATGTGAAATGCAATAAGCCTGAGAGGTACGTCTATTTGTCCTTTCCACAGTCAATCTGTAAGTCACGACTGCACCGCCCCCCGGAAAGGTCCGAGCGGTAAATATCATATAGTATTGATATTTATAAAAAACATATTGACACCGGTAAATGTCTGTAGCCTGGTATACTCAGTGATACTGAGTTTACGCTGTTCTTCTTCCAAAAGTCTTCTTCGCTCGTTCGCAGCTGCCTGACTCTTTTCGAAATTAGCTTTCCTTTCAGCAGCTTCTTTAGCACGTTTCTCCCTGTTGATACGATTCACCTCAGCTACACGCTCTGGCGGATCTGCTGCGCCACATATATATGTCACAGTTCCATCTTCATGAACAACGCAACCACAAGATTGGAATTCTAACCCCATAGCTGCTGCTTCCATTTCATATTTGGGGATATTGTTAAAGAAATAGTCAATCTTTCCCTCGATTTCGGCAGCTTTCTTCGGATCCTCCGCCATTTTTGTAAGTATATTCGGAGCTATTACAATGTCAGTCCCACTCATCATGGTCCCACCGACTTTGTCCAGACTCTTTTGATCCTTTCCTATACTTTCTACTCGAACCACCCCATACTTATCCTTCAGATGTTGCATATAGGCTTCTTCCTTGGTCACAGTATCAATATCGGCAATCCCACGACTTTCTGATGTTCCATTAATCTGTTCTTGAAGGGCTGATATAAATGACCCACCGGAGAATTTGCCTTGCTTTGCTGAAAGTACAGCTCGTTCTGGTTGTTGAATAGAAGATACCCCTGTGTAATACGCCATGAATGCAGAGCCACCCATACTTGCTATATTCATGTGATTCCTCCTTTTTCGCACTCGATCTGTCAATCCGAGCCGCACCGCTCCCCGGAAAGGTCCGAGCGGTATTCAACTATCTATGATTATTTATATCAATCCGCCACCCGCAAATGTACCGGCTTCATACGCTGATAATATCCCTGCTACTTTCGGATTCGATGGCATCTGGAAGAAATCATTTATTTCCGAAATATTATTTGTCTTAAATACTTTATCTCCATTAAGAAAATCAGTGTATGCCTGTCTCTTCTCAGCTGCTTCCTGTAGCCATTTTTCTTCCAATTCTTTCTTTTCAGCAGCTTTTTTATCTATCCTATCCTGAATCTTTTTCTGTTCTGCACGTTTTGTCCAAAATCTTCCTTTGGATTGTGCTTCCCAAACCTTACCTCCAGTTCCATTCTGATACGAATTTCCCCAACTCATACCATAACTCTCCTCTTTTGTTGCTCCAAAGTGGATCACACAATATCTGTTTTTTCTAATCGCACGGGCCCAAGAAGGATACGGAGTTTCAAAAACTGTCTTCATTTCGTTTAATACCCACTTCTCATATTCCGGATCCTTTTGCATTGCTCTAAACCCTTCATCTGTAATATCAATAGAATACGAGTCGTTCATTGCGTCAGCACAAAATGGAAGTTCTGAGATTTTATCATGAATATAATTCTTGTATTCCTCCAACGTCATATCTTTGACATTGGTAACCAGATTTGTTCTTTCTATACCTCTGGTAGAAGTTATCCTTGTTGATCTTGGGACAGAGGGATCATATACCTCGCTTAGTTGTATCTGCCCATTTTTATACCACGATGGCTGAAGATCTTCTTCTGAATACACTTTTCCGACAAAATGATTGTTGTTCAAATACTCAGCATTCTGCGCTGTCAAGGTTTCTCTCATCGTTCTACCTTCAGACATAGCTTTCTCTATATCAATTCTGCCATTATCGGTAGAATCGTAGAATGCTCGAAAACCCTCGATATCAAAATCATCCTGCAGAAAATCATTCCAGAACGATTCCTGTGTTGCAAATGTCAATCTCTCATCATTTGAAAAGCTTTTCAAAAAATCTTGAACTTTTTTATAATCGCC
>JAEEGJ010021463.1_pt1 | contig 13889 bp, 8 predicted proteins | sample 8958761 | NCBI WGS metagenome assembly JAEEGJ01 (sample SAMN16246546, study PRJNA631951) | gut metagenome | biome: gut microbiome; feature: rumen; material: RS-attached | host: Bos | place: Iran: Karaj | collected 2018-10 | reverse complement strand
CAATGTCACTGCCTCCTCTGGCCATTGGTCTGCCGGTATTGGAGGTGGTGTCAACAGAGGTGGAGGAACTGTGAATGTCTACGGCGGCACTGTCAATGCCACGGGACATGACGGAAATGCAGAAGCTATCGGTCAAGGAAGCAGCGGCAGCGCTGTCACAAAGACCATCGCCGACGGCCTCCGCGTGACGGTGAACAACAATTCAACTCCCGTAGAATATGGTAACCGAGTTTCAAGTCTGAGCAATAAAGTTGCACGGATAGAGCCTTGCACGGAACACAATATAAGCAACGGCAGATGTACCTATTGCGGAACCTACCTCTACCATATCACCTACGATGGCAACAACGCAACCAGTGGAACGGCACCAACCGACGCCACTGAGTATCCATCAGGCCAGACCGTTACCGTCCTCGGCAACACCGGCAACCTGGTGCTCACGGGCTACACATTCGGCGGGTGGAACACCAAGGCTGACGGCCGCGGCTCCAACTACGCCCCCGGTACAACCTTTACCATAAGCGGCAACACCACGCTCTATGCCACGTGGGCGGCAGAGCAGTTGGAACTGGCCAACAATGGTGACAACGGCGACGGCATCAACACGGCAGCGGGCGACGGCATGTACTACGATGTCACTCTCGCCAACCGCACTATCTATCGCGACGGTGATTGGAACACGCTCTGTTTGCCCTTTGGCCTCAGCAACTTCACAGGCACACCATTGGAAGGCGCCACCATCAAGACACTTAGTAGTACAGACTTCAGCGACGGCACACTGACGATGAACTTCAGCGACGACCTCACCAGCATTGAGGCAGGAAAGCCATACATCGTCAAATGGGGAGCCGATCTCGTCATCCGCACGGCAACCGACTGGAATACCTTCGCCGACAATGTCAACAACGGCACAGAATCTTATCAGGGTAAGACTGTGATGCTGGCTGCCGACATCAGCGTGACGACGATGGTGGGTAATTCCGATTATCCCTTCAGGGGTACTTTCGATGGCTACGGCCATACATTGAACGTCAACATCAGTGGTGGCAACTATACCGCCCCATTCAGCTACGTAGGTGCCGCCACCATCCGTAACCTGAAGGTGGCCGGTAGCGTCACTACTACAGACGGCCATCCTTGCAGCGGTCTCGTAGGCTTTACTAATGGCGCACTGACCATCACCAACTGCGTAAGTAGCGTTACCTTCACCAGTGGTTTCAAAGGCAATGCAGCCGATGGAGGCATCGTGGGCGGCATCGACAACAACAGCGGCAAAGTCACCATCGAGGGCTGTGCCTTCACGGGCAAAATACTCACCACCAACGGTACTACCTCTTGCGGCGGCATTGTGGGCTGGCGTAGACCGACCAATGTTACGTTGACCATCAAAAACTGCCTCTACGCCCCCGCAGCCCTCGCCAGTGGCGAGACTGAACCGACGAGCGACAGCAAAACCATCTGCCGATACAGTAACAATGCTCCCACCATTACAAACTGCTATTACACGCGGACGCTCGGTGGTGCACAGGGCACTAATGCCAGCGGCATGAGCAACGAAACGCTTGTTAGCAATCTCGGTGACGGCTGGGAGATAAGTGGCGGCCATGTCGTGCCGAAGATGGTTTCAGACATTATCAACCCCGTGTTCACGGGTGTCACCGTGAGCGACGCCACCGCCAACGTATCGACCGACTATGTCGATTTCGTGGGAACGTACAGCCCAGTCATCTACACCGATGAGAACAGGAGCGTTCTGTTCCTCGGCGGCGGCAGCAGCCTCTACTATCCCGATGGCACCTCCGCCACCACCATCAACGCCTGCCGCGGTTACTTCAGTCTGAAGGGCATCACCGCCGGCGACATACAGAATGGCGTGAAGATGTACTTCGGCGACGACGAGGCTACGGGAATCAGGGCAATTGGACAATTGGACAATTTACAATTTGACAATTTAGCCGACAGCTGGTACGACCTGAACGGCCGCAAACTGAGCGGCAAGCCGACAGCTCGTGGCATCTATATCAATAATGGTAAAAAGGTCGTAATCAAATAAAGAACTATGAAAAAGCAAGTTTATCAGAAGCCCGCGATGCGGGTGATGCAGTTACAACAAAGAGTAAGCATCCTCAATGATAGCGTTCGCAGCCTCGGCACGAACATGACTGGTGCCGATGCCGTGAAGTATGGCGGCGCCGGCCAGGGCTCCGCCCGCGTGAAGGATAATTCCTACAACGTCTGGGACGACGACTGGAGTAATTAAAATAGTGTACTAAAACATATCATTTAATTGTGATTAGTTACTTATATCATAAGGAAATATAATGAAAAAGATTATCATGACGCTTGCAGCCGTCCTTTGCTGCACAATGACAGCCACAGTATTCAACGCCTGTGGCGGTGATGATGAGATTCCCGAACCCCAAACGCCTGGAGGACAAGAGGAACCCTCTGTTACCAAGACTCCGGCCAGTGTGAGGCTGGAATACTATATCGAGAACAGACCAGATATGTTGAAATATCTCGACATAGTTGTGAAGTGCAGCGACGGTGTGAAAGAATACACCAGCAGCGTGCTCACACCTGAGGATATGGAAAATAAATACTTTTTCCACATGGGCGTGTATACATCCGGACTCCCCGCCAGTTTCAAGATCTGGCGCGAGGTCAAGGTGAAGGAAGCTTACAAGGACGTCGTTATGAATCTGGATAAGTTTGAATTCTCTACCGCTATCCATTATTACTATGCACTCTACGACAAAGACAACAATAAAATTGGCTCTACCGTGCAGGATAAGTATGAATCCTTAAAATACCCCGCAAACCAAACGAATGAAATGGTGAACAGTTACCTGAATAAACTCGATCTCATCTACGGCAGAGTCTTTGAGATCAAATTCGATAAAGATGGCAACAAAAGTTCTGTAATGAATAAATAATCACACCTGTTATTACCTGTTATTAATCGATGCCACGTTCCCGACCGTGCCTTCCCCGGCGACAGTGAGTTGGAGGCTTTAGTGGACTTCGTCACGACACAGCCTGCAGACGCCCGGCTCCATTTTCACTGTCAGGCCGGCGCCGGACACACAACGCAGTATATGATAAACCCCTATTCAATAATATCTTAAAAAACAAGTAATCATGAAAAAGATTTTCTATCTGATGGCAGCTGTCGCCTTCATGAGTGGTCTGACAGCTTGCGACAATCAGGACGAGCTGACGGCCTCAGGAGCCTCCAACGGTTCTGTGCTTACCATGAATGGTAATTGTGACATCTACACCTTGCAAAACAGCGAGAACGCCGACTGGACCATCACAAGCTGTCCCGACTGGGTGACGCCCGTACAGATGAGCGGTTCCGCCGACTCCGACATCCAGCTTTATGTCGAGAGCAACCGTCTCACCCCACTCCGCGAAGGTAACGTAACCATCAAGTATGCCAATGGCCGTTCACGTATCACGCGCGTTGACCAAACCAACAAAGCCAGCAGCATCAGTGCTCAGCGCTCCTATGCCGCAGGCTGGGGCTTCGACATCCGCACCTATAATGATATACGCGGTGTACGCGATCAGATTTTCAACACACAGAAGCTGATAGCCGATAGTGTGGCTAACTATTATATAATCGATGCGACTGGTACAGACCTCCAGTTCTACTATGGTGAAGATGCTTCTAAGCTTCAGAGCAATATCACCGCTAATATGAACATTGATATTAAGTATAATGCTTTTAAGCTTAATCTCGACGGTACTTTTGGGCGCAACACGCTGTCCAATAGCAAGCATATCTTCTCTTGGATGCGCTACTCGGAAGCTATCAAGGAAGCCAGTGTTTACGCAGACGCTTCGTATGCTGCCAAGAATCATTTGTTCACCGCCGACTTCGCTGCGATGCGTCAAGAGGTCATCGACTCCAAGGGCAGCGAAGCCTCCATTCAGCGCCTCATCGAGCTATACGGCACACACTATATCGGCAGAGCCTCTCTGGGCGGTTGCTTCGACTACTACTACTCCACCGAGATGACCAAGTCCATGACTACAGATAGCATCCAGGGAGCCATCAAATTCGGTTTCAACCAAAAGTTCAATCTTGATGTTACGGGCAATGGTCAATACAAGAGCGCCTTCAACAACATGAAGACGGAAACCATCGAGAAATTTGAGGTCAAGGGCGGCGAAGCAATGACGCTGGCACGCTCCATTGATGACGGCAGTATCTCAGAGACGTCTGTTGAAACATGGAAAGAAACCATCGATGATGCCTTCGATGAAACAGGTAAACTCGTGGCACCGGGCAAGTTGGAACTCATCTCATTTGGACTTGTTCCTATACAGAACCTGTTCCCCATTACTGTGAGCGTTAAAATCACCGAGTACCTCGACAAATTGTACTATTCGGAACTGCCGCTGACGCGCTCACAGAAATAACCATAGCACACATTCCAGAACCACATAATAAAAGCATATAGATATGAATACCAAGATATATCCATATTTCATTGCCGTCTGCGCCATTTGCGCCATCTCAAGCATGACGGCCTGCAGCAACGATGATGACCCACAGCCTGATCCTCAGCCCAGCGTAGAGCTGAAGGAACTGGGACGCATCAACACATTCATTGACATTGATGTGCCAGGCGATGCCGACTGGCAGGTGAAAGCTCATCCTACATGGGCAGGTCCCATGGCAGACGAGGGAACTGGCGATACTATGTTGAAACTCTTCGTAGAAACCAACGACGACGAGGCCGACCGCACCGACACGCTGACCGTAGTAACGACCGACGGCAAGATTTATCTTTATGCCCTTGTCCAAAAAGGGACACTCCGCGATTCAGACAACGGTGAAGAGCTGAGTGAAGCGAACAATGCACAGACATACGGAGTGGGATTTACGCTCAATGTGCTCGACAACACCTATGCCAATACGGCTAAGTACAATGTGATGTCCACCACACCTATTGCCTTCCACAAGCTGGTCAAAGTGTTAAGAGGACTGTGAGAGAGTGAAGCCTTCTATCGCGAAGACCGCTACCACTCTTTCACGGAGAGTATTATCGGAAGCTCTACAGAGGAGATAGCTACTCAGCTGGCTGTGAACGGGGGTATTTCACTCGGACTCGATGCTTTCAACGCCACGGTGACAGGAGCTTTCAACAAGAACTCTTCCGACAGCACACACTATTCTTACGCCATGCAGCAGATCAGGCACATCATTTCGGCACGTTATCTACGTGCAGGCATACTGCGCTACTGTGCCGAGAATGACATCGATATCTGGGGCGAATCTATGGTTGAAGCCCTTGAATTCTTGAAAGGCGCTGATAATAGCCAAACTATTAAGGACCTCGTGAAAGGACTCGTGAGCATGTATGGCACACACATCATCACCTATGCGGCTATGGGCGGCGAGCTCCGTGTATCCATGAAGATGCAAGAAAATTCATCAACCAGCGGTATGGACATCCATGGTGCGTTGAATCTCTCGTCGAAGATTGTCAATGCCGATGGTCATGCTACTTTTACTCAAGATGAAGAAGTCATCAGTAAGAACACCAGTATCAACCTGAAGACTTTTGGCGGCAGCAATAAGTTTTCCATCTTCCCGGGAATGACTTTCCAGCAGTTTCAGGAAGGTATTAAGGATAGGATGAAAGCATGGGCTGACGGCATTCCTTCAGCACCTGCACTCATCGATATAGAGACCGTGCCGCTCTGGGACATAATGCCTACTGAAGAGTCACGCAAGGCGATGCGCGAATATATCATGGTCGATTTGCAACGCACGAAGTTCGGTTCCACCTTCACGCCCGCCCTGTTTGAGATTGTTGGCTTTGATGTAACATCAGAAGTCGCTGGAACGCAGACTCTCTCCCTCGACCGCATCGGACAGGTGGTAAAAGCTGAGCGCAAGATCGTGAAGGAGCTATCTTCAGACAAACTCGTCACCATCATCTATTCGGGCGCTCCTGGCAAGGTGAATGAAAATTGCGGTTTCTTCGTAGGAGATGACGTTCTCAAGCCCGCCAAGGTTAGGACATCGGCCAATGGCACCGTCACCATAGAACCGCTGGAAGGCTGGAATGGCGGTATAGTAGAAAAAGTATACATTGATGCTACAGGCGACATCACGCTCCAGCCTAAGGGCATTGCCGATTTCTACACTCAGGTTAAAATGCCGTCAATTATCGCAAAATAAGAATTCTCGCTATTTGAATGAATATGAAAAACCTATTTTTATCCATAGGTGCAGCGCTGCTCTGTTGTGCAGCGCTCACCTCTTGCTCCGATGACTATAGTATGTCGGAGCCCATGCATCAGCCCGAAGTGCTGCTCCTCGATGGCGGTAGCGACTATGTCACCCTCGCCAAGGGTGAACCGACTGACTGGCAGATCCTGGAGTGCCCGGCATGGATCACCCCCGTATCACACAAGGGCACGTCGTCCGACGACATCAGACTCTATTTCGAGAGCAATACCCGCACACCTTTGCGACATGGAGACATCATCGTGCGCTCTGCCAACGGCACGACCTACACTACTCGTGCCAGTCAGGACGATAAGCCCGATATGCGCCGCAGTTATGCGGTAGGATGGGGCTTTGACATCCGCACCTACAACGACAGCCGCGGCCTCCGCGACCAGATCTTCAATATACAACGCATTCTTGCCGATGAGCCGTGGGCATACAGCAATATGCGGAAAACAGGTAGTGCTCTCAGTTTCTATTATGGCGACGATGCTTCTGATTTACAAAACGACATGAAGGGAAGCCTTAACATTGAAGGCAAATTCAAGGTTTTCAGTCTCGACCTGAAGGCCAATTTCGGTATGAAGGAGTTGAACAACTCCAAGCGTATCTTTTCAACCATCCGCGGACGCTATGCAGAACGCATGATCAACATCAATGCCGACTTGAAAAAAGCACAAAAAAAGAATTGGTTCACAACTGATTTCGCCGACCTGCGCCAGCGTATTATCAACTCCAAGGGTAGTGATGAAACCATTAAGGAACTCTTGGACAATTATGGCACACATTTCGTAAGAAATGCCGAGTTGGGCGGCTGCTATGACTACTACTACAGCAGTGTGTATGACAACTCTCAGAACAACCTCAACGTGGAAGCTGCGCTGAGTTTTGCTTATGCCCAAAAGTTTAAGCTCGATGCCAAAGCCAACTACAGCAGTGAGCTGTCACAAATGAGCAATGAGGTCATCGAGAAATTCTCTGTTAAAGGTGGCGACAACGTGTGGATTACCAACCTCGTTTTCTCTGGTGCGATAGATAGTCTTAGTACCGATAAGTGGAAAGAGACACTTGACGAAGGCAGACTTGAGCTGCTCTGGTTCGATACCACACCCATTTGGAAGCTATTCCCTAACGGCTATGATATTTCGAGCGGTAGCGTGTCATATGATGCCGAGAACGACATCGCAAAGAAAATCGAGAGCTACTGCGACCGAATCTACTATTATGATATTCCCGTCACTCGTGCTATAAAGGGAAGCAATGTAGAACATTAACTATTGAAAATCATGAAAAAGATTTTATGTTTGCTGCTATGTGCAGTGTTTCTTGCCTGTACGGACGAAGATAATATACCCGTTCCGAAGCCTGTGATTACAGAAGAGACGGTGCTGGGACGTGTCAACGAAATATACGATATCAAAATCCCCGGAGATGCCGATTGGACGGTGACGAAGAATCCCAAATGGGCTTCGCCCATGAATCGAACGGGCGAGGCGGGTACATCTTTGTCACTCTTCGTTGAAACCAACAACAATGATGCCGACCGTCGCGACTCCCTTGTCATATCACTCTCCAACGGCGGTAAGGTCAGCCTACCTTTGCGCCAGCACGGACGAGCCAGCAGTGATGAGAACGACGATGCTATCAATATGGCCGCCACTGATTTGCTTCAAAAGACGAGAGGTGTGGGATGTGGTATCGACGTGATCGCTCCCATGACAGGTGTCACCAGCGAGAAGTACAACATCAGGAATACGCCTTTCAATCTTGGAGCCCTTAATGAGGTCATCAAGGCCATGGGCTGGGAAGATGCCATTGTCGATGAGCCCGTTTATTCCTCACGCTACGAAACTGTGACGGGCAACTCAACTGGTGCTATAGGCAACCAGCTAGGTGTTAATGCCGGCATCGAAGTGGGAGTCAAAGCTTTCAAATTCAGTGTCGAAGCTGGCTACACATCATCTTCACAGAGCAACACACAATCCTACTATGCCATACAAGAGATTCAGCACATCGTGGCATCGCGCTACGTCAGGGCTGGGCTTATGCGTTATTTGGCTCGCCATGAGAATGATTTCAAACGATATATTACGGTTGCCGAAAAGGAAGAACCAACGATTTTTGCTGAGACATTCTATGACGACTTGGTCATCTTACAATCCAACTTAGATGAGGATTTTAAGGAAGAAGCGATGCAGGATCTGTTGGATACTTACGGCACACACATCGTCTGCCATGGTACTCTTGGAGGAGAGATGAAAGTGTCGATGCAGATGTCGGTTGATGCCGAAAACAGTGCTAGCAATATCCACGCCGCGCTTAGCCTAAGTGCGAAGGTGGTGAATGTTAGGGGAGAATTTGAAATGAGCGATGCCGAGAAGATGGCTTCATCAAAAACTACGCTATCTTTGCGCTCGTTCGGGGGCAACAACCCTTGGACTATAGCTCCCGGAGAAACATTCACAGGCTTCAAAGAAAAAGTACAGGACAAGAGTAAACTGGATAAATGGGTGCAGTCAATCAAGGATAGTACGGCGCTGGCCCTCATCGATGTGCAAACCATCCCTATTTGGGATCTTATGCCTACTGATAAGTTACGTGATAAGCTGCGCAACTATGTGGTAGTCAACTATCAGAAAAAGTGGTACGGCAACGACTTCAAGCCAGATATTTATGAAGTGACAGGATTCGATGTAACTAGCAATGCGCCAGGCTACGGCAGTATCTATCTCCCTGATATAGAGTTGCAGATAGATATGGAGCGCACCATCGTGGACAGTCTTTCAAAAGATGAATTGAGTACCGTTATCTACTCAGGACCTAAGGGCAGTGTGGATCACACCCGCGGTTTCTTCGTCGGCAGTCTAACACGAAAGCCTTGTAAGTTCCGCCGCGAGAAAAATGGCACGTTCACTACCGAAGTGTTTGACCGCCTAAAAGAAGCGGCCATAGGCACTCTCTATGTCGATGCCTCCGGCGACATCACCATTGCTTCAAAGGTTTCCTCGGGTATGGAAAAGGATCTCTATCAAGTTGACAGCGTCACAAACTGGAAGCACGACCTCAAAGTGCTGACTTCTGACTGGACGTTCAAGGATGACATCACTGTAGAGGGTAAGACCGACTATTGCATCCACATCGCCGACGGCACTACACTCACTCTCGACAATGTCACCATAAACAATCAAATCGTTTGCGATGGCAATGCAACCATCATCCTGAAAGACGGAACAAAGAATGCTGTTATTTGTCCTTACGAACATAAAGCTGGTGTTCAGGCGGGCCCAATAGGCAAGACCCTCACCATAAGCGGCAATGGCGAGCTGACAGCAAAAGGAGGTTTGTATAGCGCTGGAATTGGAGGAGTCGATACTGATTGTGGAAACATCACGATTACAGGCGGCTCCATTACAGCCTCGGGAAGTCAGGGCGCAGGAATCGGTAGTGGATGGACAAAGAACTGTGGTGACATCACAATAACAGGTGGTACCATCACAGCGAATGGGGGTCAAAACTGTGCTGGCATCGGAACTGCTGGATACGGTTCTTGCGGAAAGATTGAAATTTCTGGCGGCACCATCACTGCTAATGGTACATTCTGTGCTGCTGGAATCGGAACAGGATGGAATGGAAAATGTGCAGATATCACTATCTCCGGAGGCACCGTCAAAGCAATAGGAGGATACAGGGCTGCGGGCATCGGCGCAGGCTGCGGAGGCCAATGTGGCAACATCACCATCAAGAGCAGTGTAACTTACGTAGAAGCCACCTGCGGAAAGGCAGAAAATAAGTGTCTCGCCATCGGATATGGCGATGTTGGTACTTGTGGAAATGTGACGATAGAAGACTATTCTAAAGTCAAACAAAACAATCCAAATAGCATAATAATCAATCTTAATGAACTGACTTGCGATTTCGAACTTTCTGGATCGAAATGCACATTGTATGGTACAACCGATTATGCAATCACGATTCCTGATGGTTTGCAAGTTGAACTGGCAGAAGTAACGATAAATAACCAGGTTACTTGCAAGGGAAATGCCACCATCATACTGAAGGATAATTCTCACAATATGATATATGGTAAAGGAAGAGGTAGATATACTGACGCGCCATCATATGCTTTGTTAAACGGACCGGCAGGCACGACTTTGGTCATCGATGGTAATGGAAGATTGTTTTGTAATGTCTTCTATGACGGTAAGCCTAGCATTGGTGGTGGAGAAGGCAACATCCATATTAAAGGCGGAGACGTAAGCAGCATTGGTGGCGAAGGTGCTGCAGGTATCGGCTCTGCTCTTGGTGGAAAAGTCGGCAATATCACAATTTCCGGAGGTGAAGTTTTTTGCACAGGAAGTGCTGCACTCGGTGCAGGTCAGAATGGGAGATGTGGCGATATTCTGATTCAAAACTGCACACTACACGCCAGAGGCTTTGATGGAGATCCCTCAATAGGAAGTGGTGCAGGGGGCAGTTGCGGAAACATCGACATTAAGAAGGGCGCAGTAGTGTATTGCGAACTTATATCCGGTAATGTCTATATTGGTGCCGCCGAAGGTGGCAGTTGCGGCAGTGTGACTATTGAGAATGGTGCAAATATTAGTGAACGTATTTATTGATAATGAGAAGACACATTTTCATCGCATCTCTTGCCCTCGTCCTCGCTGCATGTAGCGAGGACGAGGGAGCCATCGCGCCCCGTCTGACATCCCCCTCTACAGCGGACTATAACGCAAGCTGCCAGACTGACACCATCCGTTTCGATGCCTCCACGCACTGGACGGCAACAACCGACGCGGATTGGCTAACGATAGTTCAGGAGGAGGGTAAAGGCCAAGGGCGACTGCCCATTTACCTTGAGCAGAATGATGCCGAGCAGATTCGTCACGCCACCGTCACCATCACCTTCGACGACAAAGAGCGCTCTACGCTCAAAGTACAGATCACACAGCGCATACCCTCAGAAAACGGTACTGCCTATGTTGATCTGCCCAAGAACTTCGGACTGGGATGGGGATATGACATGAAAGCAGACATCGCAGACGTCTCAGGACTACGCGGACAGATATTCAATGGGGCGGATTTGAACCGCAAATACGGCGAAGACGCCATCTACGTGAATAACAGTACAGGCTCCGACTTATTTATGGCCAGCGGAAACTCCCATGAGGAGATGCAGAACAACATGGGTGCCAAGTTTGCCGGGTCGGCGGACATTCTCATTGCCAGTGCTAAAGTCAGCGTGGAATACAGTAACCAGATCACTGAGAAAAAAGACCGACGTTATGTGTGGTGCCGCACCACCAAGGCCGTGAAAATGGCAGGGTTCGGATACCCCGTTGATATGGCCAACAAAAGTCTGGTGCGATATTGCACCACACAGGCGTTTCGTGATGCTGTGAACACTGACAGTCCCGAAGACATCGTTCGCAAGTTCGGCACACATCTCGTCACCACCTCCGAACTGGGTGGCAAGCTCGACTACTATTTCACCGTCAGCCAGACCGTAAAGACTGAAGTGGAGCGCATTATCACGCACATCAACGTGAAAGTGCTCTTCATCAAGAAATCATGGACGGAAGTGGACGAGAAGACATGGACAGAAATCAAACGTGATTTCCAAGCACGCTACCAAGTCACTGGCGGCGGACAGATCGGACAGACCCTAAATGCGAAGTTGAAGGCCTGCGGCGAGCAGAATATTCCGCTCGATGACCCCACGCTTTTCGACAAATGGAATGCCTGCTTCGAAGATCCCAATACGGCTAATCCCGATAATCTGACAATGATTGCGTGCAATGTTATTCCCATCTGGAAAGTAGTCAAGACCATCAATGCCAACAAGGCAAAAGCCATTGAGCAGTACGTGATGGGCACATACCTTAAATAAAGGGAGAGGCGCAGGTGTATAGACTGTTTGACAGGTGTCGAACAGTCTATACGCTTAATATGTATTCAATGGGTGTCCTATATGCGCGCGCATACGAGACTATTGAAAATGGCGTCACATCGTCACACTATGATGTTATATGGTTGATATATAGGTAGATAATGCGCGACAAATAGTGTGACGGAGCGTGAAGATGTGACAAAAGAGCCCCAATTTAGGTCATATTTAAGTCTTTTTAACTTTCAAAATGAGGTAAAATGGGTGTCGACCGACATGAAAGTCAATAAACGTGCATTGTCAAACAATTAAACGTTTCATCTTCAGTATTCTAATTGATAAATATTGATTTTTTGCCATATTCTTACTAGATTGAAGCCAAAATATAGCCCAGAAGAACTTGTGCGTATTCGTAGCCAGTCTGTTTTGCATGTAAAGCCAAAAATGACCGCAAATCCTCACTTTTCTTAAAGAAAAGCACGCTAATTCAAATAATCTTTGTATTTTTGCAGCTGTAAACTAATTGTATGATAATGCGACATCGAATATGGACTGACTTTTTGGCTGGGTGCTATTGTTTCTTATCGTTGACAATCTCCTTGCTGTTGCTTGCGGCTTGCAGCAACGATAAGGAGTTGGAGCTTGATTCCACAGGACTGGCCACGGTGACCTACCTCACGACGCCGAACGGCCTGGGCGACAACGGCTACAACGATGAAGCGGCGGAGGGGATATTCGCCTTTGCCTTCGAGACGGGAACTCGTCTGCGTTTGCTGCAGCCCAACAGCGATACGGAAGCTGAACAGATGTACAGTCAGTGGCTCGTGGAGAACGCCGATGCGGACTCTGCCGTGCTCATCATCGGGAGCTCGGTCTATGAGGCGATGGCACGCCGCGTCTCGGCCCAGCATCAAGCTGAATTGGAAGATATCCGTCAACGGGGCGGACGGGTTCTGTTGTTCGAGACGGAGACAGCCATCGAGGGCATCACCACCATGGCGGTCTCACGCTATGGCGCCAGCTACCTCTGCGGCGCGATGTCAGGAGCCTTCGATGCATTAGTGCTATCCGCCGTCAAAGGGAATCCGATCCTGGATGTGTCGGTCAAAGGCTTCCTCGACGGCTACAACGCCCACCACGCAGAGGACACACGTGTCGAAGTGCATTATCTTTCAGATAACGAGTTGGGCTTTGCCATGCCCGACTCGGCCTACAAACTGATGTCGGCTCGCATCGCCGAGTCTTCTGTCTATCGCGAGATGGTCTTTCCACTACTGGGCGGTTCGGCCATCGGTGTGCTACGAGCCATGAACGACGAGGAGGCCAACTTAGGACTGGTCATCGGTATGGATGTGGATCAATCTGCCCTCTCCTCACGTGTTCCTTTTTCTATGATCGTGCATATCGGCGACGTGCTGCACAGATACCTGGATGATTGGCAGCTGGGCCGTGAGTGGCCCGCATCATGCACGTTAGGTATGGCCGAAGGCGGTACAGATGTGATGCTGCACCCCTCGTTCTATCAGGAAGGCGTCCCGATGGACAACCGCTACCGCGACCCCGAAACGTTCAAGCGGCTGTATGAGCAATATAAAGAGGAGGCGATGAATAATGAATAATGAATAATGGACAATGGACAATGATTATGTTGAAAGAACTATTTTCGAGATGGGTCGGGGGTGAGGCCATTCTGCTCTTACTCTTATTTTTCATTTTCTCTTCCTGTTCGTCCGATGATGACAGTTCGACAAG
>JAEEGJ010021462.1_pt1 | contig 13889 bp, 7 predicted proteins | sample 8958761 | NCBI WGS metagenome assembly JAEEGJ01 (sample SAMN16246546, study PRJNA631951) | gut metagenome | biome: gut microbiome; feature: rumen; material: RS-attached | host: Bos | place: Iran: Karaj | collected 2018-10 | reverse complement strand
TACGGCCTATAATGTGCCCTGTGCCATAGAGGGCGTTCTCCGAACGGAACACATAACATGCCTTTCCAAAGAGGAATGGCAGTCTGTCAGATAACTTCCAGTTTCATGAGATGAAAAACAGCTCCCGGTCACCGGCGTAAAACCGATGATCGGGAGCGTTGCATTTACCCGGCTCAGCCCTCGAAGGAGGAGCCGTTTTTGAAGGTGAAGGTCAGGCGGCCATCCGCATAGGCCGAGAGCCTTGACCGGCATCTTGCCGACAACAAGGTCGCCTATTCCGGCATCTCCCACGAGGAGGAGCACGTGGGAAAATGGGAAGAGCTGGACGGGGACAAGATTCGCTGGTTCATCCGCACGGCACGTGAGAAGCGAGGATTCCCGTTCCCTGCGGACGCCCCTGTTGAAAAAGTCCTGAAGCACCTTCGGATGGTGACCGACGGGGTGCCCAACCGCGCGGCGATGCTGTGCTTTGGGAAAGACGCCCACCTCTACGCCACGTCGCCTGGGGTGAAGTGCGTGCTTTGGTACGGCAAGGAGCGCAAAAAGCCCGCAGGTTCCTACAAGTGGTTTGAGGGCAACTTGTTCGATATTTCCGACAAGGCCGTAGAGTTCATCAAGGAAAAGCTTGATTTGCGTATCGGCGGGCATACGCTGGGGGCGCAGTCTGACGACACGTTCGAGATTGACGAGCGAATCGTCACCGAGATGATCAACAACGGCATAGCGCACCGCGACTACGCCGTGTCGGCGACGGTGCAGGTGGAGTTGTTCAGGGACAGGCTGACCGTGTTCAGTCCCGGGCCCATGCACAGGGACATGAAGTTCGAACAGCTTGCGACGGAACATCCGTCCTATGCGACGAATCCAATTATCGCCCACGCGCTTTTCTACGTGAAGTATATCGAAGAACTCGGCTCTGGCACAGTTGACATGTTCCACATCTGCAAGGAGACGGGGTTGCGACCGCCGGTATTCGACATTGATGCGCGCCACTTCACCGTTACAATTTACCGCCCCGAATTTGACGAAAAAGGAAATCGAGTTCCATCGGAAGTCGGTCCAAATGGCTCGGAAGTCAAGGTAAAACCCGAAGAAGCCAAGGTAAAACCTGAAGAAGTCAAGGTAAAACCTGAAGAAGTCAAGGTAAAACCCAATTTTGAAATTGTCATGAAAGGTTATCGGAGGGATTTGCGTGAAACATGTGCGCGAATCTGGGAGTGCCTTGCCTCAAATGATGAATTGACGCAGCGGGAAATTGCCACTCAACTCCAGATTTCGGAGAGCAGTGTTCTAAGTGCCATGAACGCATTGCAGGAAGTCGGTTTGTTGAAACGTGAAGGATACGGCAAAGGACGGCATTGGATTGTAAAGACCCCTGCGACATGAAGGGACATGACGAGTGCGCCAGGCACGGCTGCCCACAACCCGTTTACGAAGTGAGCGCAGGCGATCCCGGCGACATCCAAGTGCGAATCGACACCGCACCGGATGCGGTCGTTGAGAAACAGAAGGACGGCGCGACCGCGAAAACGCGGTCGCGCCGTACCCCTTTCGTCGCCGCTTGGCGACTTGTCGACTGTGTTGCGGACTAGTCCTTGAAGAGGCGGCGGTGCGCCTCGAGGGTCTCGCGGACGAGGATTTCGCCACCGACGTGGCCGACCTTGCCGCTGGAGACGTAGGCGCTGTAGTGGCCGCCTTCCTCAGCCTTGGCCGTCGGGAGGTAGCCGCCGGTGCCGCAGCAGAGCTGGATGAGGATCGTCTGGGCGGCGGGCGTCCTGGCGCGGATCTGGTTGCCGTAGTCCAGGAAGAGCTCGAAGGGGTTCGTCGAGATCGCGACATCGCCGAAGCGGAGGTTGTGGACCTCGATCGGGAAGTCGTCGTGGTCCTCCTGGTACTTGTAGCGGGCGAGCGTTCCGGAGTGGACGTGCATCATCGCGGTGTCGACGTAGTTGACTTCCGTGCGGCCCTTGACGAACTCGCGGATGGCCTTCTCGGCGGCGGCGGCCTCGGCGTCCGTGACGCGGCGCAGCGGCAGGCGGAGTTCGCCGGCCTCGTGCTTGAAGACGGCATCGGTCTTGATGTCCGTGACCTCTGATATGGCGAAGTCGATTTCGTTCACGATGCGGCGGCCGACTGTCCAGGAGCCCTTGATGTCGAACATCGACGGGTCGGCGCGGCGGTACTTGGGGTTGTTGCGGATGACGTTGGGGTCGTCGATCGGGGTTTCGGGCTCAACCCAGCGGACGAGGTCGCGCGGGCACTGGTCGCCGGCGGCGGAGCAGAGGCCGAGGACGTAGAGGTCCTTGCCGTACTTCTCGCGGAGGAGGATCTTGACCTTGCCCCAGTAGTCGGAGGAGATGAAGCTGCGCTGCTCGCAGACCTGCGAGGGGCAGGCCACGTTGGCGACGACGCCCGTGAGCTTCTTGTCGGCGTCGTAGGTGAAGATCATCTCGATGCCGCTGTCGTTGCCGCCTTCGAGCTGCGTGAAGGTGGCGGTGTCGGCGTCGCCCCACATGAGGGCGTGGCCGTCGGAGTAGCAGACGCGGCGGCACATGCCGACGGCGGCGCGGCCGAAGCCGTTGGCGTAGCCGCCCTCGGCGCGCTTCGCCCACGCCTCGGCGATGACGGTCGCGGCCTTGTCGCTGAGGATGTCGAGGGCCTTTTCGGGAGGCAGGCAGTCGTCGGAGGTGACCTGCGGGATGTACTTGCAGCCTTCGGGGAGGTAGTTGCGGAAGAGCGGGAGCGAGCTGGCGGACGACGTCGATCCGGGTTTGGCGCCAACGGTGTAGGAGTTGTGCGTGTGGATGGCGTTCATGATGATCTTCTGGGGGTCGAGGCCCGGCGCATTGAGCTTGCGGCGCGTCTCCTCGATGAGGTCCGTCCGGATGCCCACGAGGTCGCACGAGCAGAAGACGGCCTGTTCATCATCCGCCTCGATCGCGAGGGCCGTCATGGTGATCGGCGTTTCGACCTTGTTCGTGGCGCGTTCGAAGAACTCGCCGGCGAGTGAAATCTTCTCAGTGGGGGTGATGTCGATCTCCGCCCAGCCAAACTTTACGTTGCCCATTGTGAAATCCTTTCGTTTTTTGGGTTGTACTATTATCGCACAAGGAGGGCGCCTTGTGCGACTTATTTATGCCCGCGTCGCGAAACGCAGGGCGTAGAGGTCGGCGTCGGACATCTCGAACTCCAGCACGACGGGGCGTCCGGCGAAGTCCGCGACAGCCCCCTCGGCGAAGTCGACGACGCGGTCCGTGGCGTCGCCAAAGAGCTCGTATGAAACGGCCTTGCGGCCCGCCTCGTCGCGGATCGTCACGAAGATGCGACCGCGGGCGGAGGTCGCGAAGTTAATCCGGAGTTCGTCGCCAGTGAAGACCAGGGGCTTGGTGACGACGCGCTGCGTCTCGTATGTCGCGTGGCGGGATACGAAACCGTCGAGGCGCAGGCAGTAGCGGTCCAGGCGTACCGGATAGCCATCCCAGTACCCGGCCCTGCGGTAGATCGACATCTCAGGGGAGGATCCAAGCCGGGCTGGCGTCTCGATGAGCATGCGGCAGGGATAGCAGTCGCCATAGACCCAGTTGTTGGTTCCTTCGGGCCCCGGGCGGATGAAGGCCTCCTCCTCGCGGTGGAAACGGAGTCCGTCGCGCGAGCACATGAAGACGCAGTCGGTGACGGCGAGGCCGTAGCGCGGCTCGCCATGCTCCATGCGCCAGCGGCGGTTGCGCGGGTCGGGCAGACGGTCGTAGTTCGGCGTCCACTCCTGGCGCTGAACGTACCGCGTGGGGAAGCCTACGCTGAGTTGCGGCGCGCGTTCGTAAGGCATGACCATGTTCGTATACAATGGATAGTCCTCGGCTCCGCCGAAGTCGAGGATCTGCGGCTTCGTCCATGTGCGAAAGTCGGGCGACGTCGAATAGCGGATGTCGCGGACGGAGACGTCGCCGTCGCGTTCGGCGTCGTTCCTATGGTAGCCGCGGATGTAGAGGCGGTATGACTGGAGAAGCGGGTCCCAGAAGGCGACGTTCAGCGTGTCGAACGCGTAGCCGCTTCCAGTCTCCTCGCGGGTCAGGAGGCGCCAGCCGGGGCGGAAGCGAATGCCGTCTGCCGAGAGGAAGCACCAGAGCGCGTCGTGGATGCGCAGTTCGGGATGCTTGCCGAAGTTAGCCACGGGCTTGGCCGGTCCCGGAACGGGAGGTGCCTTCAGGAAGCCGATTCCCTTGTAGAGCTCATCTGGCGGGCAGGCGGGATTCGAGTCCTTGAAGACCATGAAGTTGTCCCAGGGGCCGCCGACGGATTCGGCATCGAGGATGATGTTGTTGTCAGTCGAGCCCTCGAAGGGGCGGAGTCCGAGGCTGGGCTTCGTCCAGGTGAGGCCGTCGCGGCTCTCGGCGTAGCAGATGCGCCTGCCATTCGACTTCGGGAAGGGCGGGTTCGTGGACGGGTCGGCGTGCCCGATCGACCCGGCGCTGTAGTACATGCGGTAGAGGCCTTCGTCCGCGACGATGTTGTGGTAGGTGCAGCCGTCGCCCTCCCAGGGCGCGTCGTGCGTCAGCACGGTGCCGGCGTATTCGGGGTGGTGGAGGAGCCGCGTGGCCGTCGTGGCCGCCGTGTCGACGAGGTAGTCGTCCCAGAAGACCTCGCGGCGGGAACCGATGTCGATTGCGTTTTGCATGGTGGCTAGTGGCTAGGGACGAGCGGCACGAAGTTTGTCCACGCGCGGCGGCCGTAGACGTCGACCGCCTCGGCGCGGATAAAGGCGTCTTCTCCGTAAATCTTGTAGCGGGCCTCCTCAAGTCCGTCGCCAACGAAGACGCGAGGCGACCAGCCCATGTTGGAGTGGAAGATCACTTCGCGGCAGGGCGAGCAGCGGACGACCATCGTGTCGCCGTCGCGCCAGAGGTGGATTTCCGGCCCCTGCGTGGCGAAGAAGCGCCCTTCGCGGACGGCGCTGGCGATGGAGGCCGTTGAGTTGTCCTCGGCTTCGGCCATGATGTAGGAAACCGGGCCGTCGCTATCGTAGTAGTGCGCGTCGTCCGCCGCAAGCAACGGGTAGAAACGCCCGCGGCAGGCGAGCATGTCCACGATGAGGCTCGAGTCTGCGCGGCGCGACATGTGCACGCCCGAAATGGTGTTGTAGATCTCCGTAGCGTCCACGCCTTCCAGCGGCAGGATCATCTCCGGGGTGTTCAGCGACCACGCCGGGTGCGCGAGTACAACCAGGCCGCCCACGGCCCGGATGGCATCGATTATCCCCTGCGGGGTGCAGGTGGCGCGCTCCACTCCCTTGGGTGGCGTATCCATGCCTATGCCGAGGATGTGGAAGAGGTTTTTCGAGCAATTGCATCCCGGCGTGTTGTATTCGACGCCGGGGAGCACGGTCATGCCCTCGAATGTCGAGGATTGGCCGACCTTCCAGTGGTCGGTGATGGCGACGGCGTCATAGCCCGCGTCGCGGTAGATGCGGCAGACCTCCTCGGGCGTCTTCTGCCCGTCCGATTCGGTCGTATGCATGTGGAGGTTGATTTTCTGGCGTTTCTTGCCAAACAAGTCCGTGTACATAAGGGGTTGAAGGGTTGAAGGGTTGAAGGATTGAAGAGTTAGCACACCTTCACATCAGGCGGAATGACAGTTTCGACGATGACGCGGCCGTTCTCGCGGCGAAGCGAAACGCGAATCTCCCCGTGCGGTGTGCGGTACGAGGCAGTGAATGAGTCGACGCCTTCTGGCAGATGTGGGCGAAGGGTTATCTTGTCGAATCCCGGAGTGGCTATGCCGATGCCGGCGACATACTCAAACGCCCATGCCGAGAGGTCGCCGAACATGATGTGGTTGTGGGAGGACATGCCGCTCCAGGACTCCCAGAGCGTGTCCTCGTCGCCCGCAAACCAGCGCTGGTAGCCTGGTTCCTCCCGCTGCGTGAAGATTTTCCAGGCGTCATCCACGCAGCCGTGGCGGGCGAGAACGCGCGGAACCCATTTCGCCCCAAAGATGCCGAAACGGGCCGTATGGTTTCCGTCACGGACAGCATTCAGCAACCGGGCGAAGACGGCTTCCTCAGCGCCGTCGGCGCAAAGTCCCTCGAAGAAAAGCGGACAGGCGAGCGAAGTGAGACCACCGTCGCCGTAGAGTCCGTCGCCCGCGTAGAAGGCCTGGTTGAAGGCCGCGCGCAGCTCGTCCGCACGGGCGCGAAGCCCGCGCGCGACGCAGGGCTCGCCAAAATGGTCGGCCCAAAAGGCAAGGCGCTGGTTGAACATCCAGACGAAGGCGCTGTCCGTCATGCGGGTCGGCGGCTTTGGCGTCCCCTTGGGCGGGCACCAGTCGCCCAGCCCGTAGTCAATGAGGCCCTCGTCGTCGGCCTTGGTGTCGATGAATGCGGCGTAGCGCTTCATCGCGGGATAGGCCTCGCGCGCGACGGAGTCGTCGCCGTAGAAACGGTAGATCTGCCACGGGACCTCGAAGAGGATCGCGTCCCAGGCGGGACCCGACCCCCAGTAGAAGCCGAACGTCTCCGTGCAGGGCAGTATGCATGGCACGGCGCCGTCCGGGCGTTGCGCATCGAGCATGATTCGTAGGTAGTGCCGATAGCCGTCGCGGGCCTCGAAATTCCAGAGCCCCGTCTCCATGGCGAGCTGCGTGTCGCCCGTCCATCCGTTCTTCTCGCGGTGGGGGCAGTCGGTGGGTATGCCGACGAAATTGGAGAGGAAGCTGCGCCGCGTCGCGTCCTGAAGGCGGGCGAAGGCCGCGTCGGAAGTCTCTATGCGCCCCGCGTCATCAAATGCGGAGTGGACGAAGAAGCTCGTCAGCCTCCTGACCTCGGCCTTGCCCTCGATTGTCACGCGGGCGTACCTGAAGCCATGGTACGTGAAGTGCGGATGCCACTTCTCGCCGTCGGGACGGCCCGCGAGAATATATTCGTCATGCTGGGCGGGATGCTGTTCGTCTGGGACATACTTGCGGATGTGGCCTAGGAGATTGCCGTCCGGGCCTAGCAGTTCGTCATAGTCGAGCATGACGCGGGCGCCCGCCTCCCCGACGACCTCCAGCTCGCACCAGCCCGCGCGGTTGGAGCCGAAGTCGTATATAGTGGTGCCATCAGGCGCGGTGAGGACGCGCTTTGGCGGAAGCGGATCGAAGACGCGGCAGGGAACGGCGTCGTCGGGCGAGACGGTTGCCGCCGGCGTGTATTTCTCCAGTGTCGCCGGACGCTCATTTGGACGGCCGCCCTCCCTGCGCGCATCGTAGCTCTCCCCCGAGCGGAGTGCGTTGAAGATGATTGGAGAATCGAAGACCTTCCAGGATGCATCCGTGACGAAGAGTCTTTCGCCGTCAGCGAGGAACTCGCCGCAAATCATCGGCGACTTGATCCACGAGGCGGTGGGAAAGCCCCAGCCCGCTTGCGTGAAGCAGTTGAACCAGCCGTTTCCAAGCAAAACCTCGACGGTGTTCTCGCCCACTCGCAGAAGAGCCGTCACATCGTGACGGACGGAGGAGAGACGCTTGTCAGGCTGGCAGGTGACCGGCGAAAGGACATCCTCGCCGCACCTCACGCCGTTCACGCGCACCTCGTCCCAGCCGGCCACGGCGAGGACCAGCTCCGCGTGGCATGGCAAACTTTCCAGGACGAAGGTCTTCTCCAGAACCGGCGCAGGACATTCCGGCTTTTGCGTTTCACCCGAAATCCAGCGCGGACGGGGTGCTGGTGACATTATGCCGCAGTTCATTTCCATTTTCTCCATTTGCTTGAAGCAGATGGGAATATTATACACCAATTGCGGAAAACCATGCGAAAATCGACTCCAAAAAGTGCAAACACCATTGGTAAATCGATTTTTAAAAGCCGAAACACCATTGGTAAATCGATTTTCCGCTTGAAGGCTGCATTCCAATTGTGGTATAATGTATTCGTTTTCCACAGGGAGGGACGAACGATGAAACGCAATTTTGAAAAAACGCTTATTGAATGGAACGGGATGCGTATTCGCAAGCCGCTTGTAATACGCGGCATGAGGCAGACTGGCAAGACATGGTGTGTGCGGAAGTTCGCCACGGAAATCTACAAGGAGGATTTCGTCGAGATCAACTTCGAGTTTTCCGACCGTTGGAACTCGGTGTTTGAAGGGGACCTTGCCCCCGCGCGCATCTGCGATGAACTGGAATTGATCGTGGGGAAACGCATCCGTGGCGGAAAAACGCTCCTCTTTCTCGATGAAATACAGCTGTGCCCGAGAGCACTCGCGTCATTGCGGTATTTCCGCGAGCGCATGCCGGAAATACCGGTTGTCGCAGCGGGATCCTTACTGGACTTCGCGTTGGACACCATCCAGTTCCCTGTCGGGAGAGTGCAGTTCGCAGATCTCCACCCGATGTCATTCGCGGAGTATCTGGAGGCGACAGGACAAGGATTGCTCGCCGACATCCTCAAAGAGCCGCCAAGGAAACTGCCCGAAGCGGTACATGTCAAACTTCTCGACGAAGCCAGAATCTATTCGGTCATAGGGGGACTGCCTGAATGCGTAAAGGCAAAGGCAGAAGGCGCGGGATTGCTTGATGTCAGGGCAATTCAGAGCGATCTAATCATCGCTTTTGAGCAAGACTTCGCCAAGTATCCGGAGCGCATGGACGCCTCCATTCTCAGGGAAATCTGGCGGGCGGCCAACGCCGCTTCCAGCCATCAGATCTCCTACGCCGCGCTTTCGCGCGACCACACTGGTGGAACAAACAAGAAGGCGCTTGAGTTGCTTGCAAAAGCGCGGCTTGTGAAAATCTCCAAAGCGGCGGCATCCACGGGAGTTCCCTTCGACCTGGACGTTGCACCGCGCATCAAACCATTTTCGGGGGACATAGGCCTTTATCAGGCGATGTGCGGAAGGCCTGCGGAAGAGACGCTGCGCGAACGCGACCTTCTTGCCGTCTACAACGGCGCGCTTGCCGAACAGTTCGTCGCGCAGGAACTTGTCGCCTCATTTGGCGGGGATGAACCGCACTGGTGGAAGCGCGACGCTAAAAACGCGCAGGCGGAGATTGATTTCATGGTGGCGCTAAATGGACGTGCGCAGCCGATTGAAGTGAAGAGCGGCGCGGCGGGACGTCTCAAGAGTCTGCACCAGTTCCTGAAGGAGACGCCTGAAGGGCCGGAGGCTGTTGTATTTTCGTCTGCCCCGTTCGGGGAAATCCCCAAACAGCGCCTTCGCTTTCTGCCGATTTACTACGCAGGTTCACTCAACCCCGCACCTGCGAACATGGCCATTGCCTAATCAGCGCGGCACAAGGCCCGCGCGAGGCGCGGAAGGTCTGGGTCGCGCGCGCCGCAGACGAGAATCGCGCCGCAACCTGCGGCGAGTGCGCCAAACCGACGCACGTGCGCGTCATCAAAGGTCCAGTCCGGCCAGTACTCGACGCCGGAGAATCCGCGCGTTCGGATTTCGTCCGCAAGGGCGTCGGAGTTGATGGAGCGGTCGGTCGTGCCGCCGGCGTCGTAGACCGGCGGGAGGACGAGGTGGTCGCCCGGGCGCAGCGCGTTGGCGAAGGCCTCCGCGAGGTCTGCGAGCATGTGGCGGAGCGGCGTATAGCCGTGGGGACGCCAGAAGACCGTCACGGACGACGCGGCGGCCTTGACTGCGGAAATGGCGGCCGCAAGCTTGGCCGGGTTGTGGCCGTAGTCGTCGACGACGATTGCGCCGGACGGCGTCGTCCCGACGCGCTGGAGGCGGCGCTCGACGCCTGGGAAGGTCAGCAGTCCGCGACGGAGCTTCTCGTCCGTGACGCCTAGCGCCGAGGCCAGCTCCAGCGCCTGCCAGGCGTTGCAGACGTTATGGTAGCCGGGGATCGGCACCGTGAAGCGCTTGCCGTGGTAGATGAAGCGCGTCTTCCAAGGACTCGCGGCCGGCTCCGTCTCAATGTGTTCGGGAAGCGTGTCGACTACGGTGCCGGTGACATGCGACTTGAATTCGGCGAAGAGGCGGTGCGTCTCGTCGATGTCGAAATGGTCGGCGGACTGGTTCGTGATGATGGCGTGGACGGGGCTGTAGCGCAGGAACGACCGGTCGCTTTCGTCGGCCTCGATGACGCACCACTCCCCTTCCCCGGCGCGAACGCTACCGACGCGCTTCTCGTTCCCCCACCCTACGACTGCCGCGCCGTTGATGACGACGGGGTCGAGACCGGCCTCGGCGAGGAGCCAGCCGAGGATGGCGGTTGTCGTGCTCTTGCCCGAAGTGCCGGCGACCGCGATGAGCTTTCTGTCCGCGACGAGTTCCGCAAGGGCGGCGGAACGGTGGAGGACCTCGATTCCGCGCTCTTTGGCGGCGACAAGGTCCTTGTTGTCGGCCTCAATTGCGGTGCTTATGACAACCTTTGTCGTTGCCTCGCCGATGCCGGTGCCGTCCTGCGGCGAAATGACGACACCCTGCGCCTGCAGCGCGCGGAGGGTGTCCGTGAGGTCGCCGTGGTCGGCGAGGCGGTCGGAACCCGTCACCTCCGCGCCGATGTCGAGATAGGCCTGCGCGAGGGCGCTCATGCCGACGCCGCCGATGCCGACGATGTGGACGGACTCGCCATGCGGCATCTCCTCGTTCCAGTAGGCCTCCTCGCGGGCGGCGTCCTCGGCCGCGTAGCGGGCGACCGTCTCCGCGCCGACCTCCTCGGCCGTGCGGGCGCGGAAGCCCGCGGCGCCGGGATGGAGTCCCTGCCCCAGGAAGAGGAGCTCGAAGTCGGTCCGCTCGGCATCGGGACGTTCGATGGCCGGAATGCGTTCGAAGCGGGCGTCGTCCGCCATCTGGTCGCACATGTCGGCAAAATAGTCCTCGCTGTCCGTCGCGACCTGGATGTCGCCGCCGGGGGCGAGACGCGACCAGACGAGCGAGCGGAAGGCGTCGTTGAAGACGCGGTGGCCGGCATGGCGGCGCTTCGGCCAGGGATCGGGGAAGAAAAGGTAGAAGCGCGAGGCCCGGTTCGCAGGAAGCAGGTACTTCAGGACGTATGTCGCCTCAAGACGGACCATGAAGATGTTTCTGAGTCCGGCCCGCCACGCCTTTTTGGCGATTTTCTCGACGCGCGCCTTGAGCCGCTCGATGCCGATGAACTGGACGTCCGGATGCGCCGCCGCGCGGGCGAGGATGAATCGCCCCATGCCGGAGCCGATGTCGACTTCGACGCGGCAGTCCGCGCCGAACATGGCGTCGAGGTCGAGCCGCTTCGTGATCTCGCCCGAAAAAATGAATTGCCTGTAGGAAAAATCGCTCATTTCTTTATTGATATGATAACATAGAAGCAACCCTTGAGTCACTAATTGGCTTTGTGAGTTAACTTGTTCTGAAATTTTGGAGTAACATCCATGCGCATGACGACATTCCGAACGGCGGTCCTCGTTACCGCTTCCGCAATCCTGTCCGTCCCCGCCTTCGCGACGACCTACCAGGAAGTGTCCTATTCGGGATATGTGATGAAGACCGACACGCTCGTCGGCACGATGCGTCCGTCGGACAGCATTACGAACATCACGGACATCTCCGGCCTCACCGGCGGCAGTTCCTGGGGTTCGTCATTCAAGGGGACTCCATACAGCCAGGTGGATGTGGCGGACAACGGGGCGAAGCTCGTCGTCCAGTTCAAGCAATACGAGAGCCCGTACACGAAGTGCGTGGTTGTCGAGTTCACGAAGGACACCGCAGGCAACATCTACGCCAAAGCCACGAAAGCGGCCTACAAGCAGGACAGTTCCGGTCCGCGGTACGACATCGATTTCTCGCAGAGCGGCAACTATACCGGCTCCAACGTTGCAACATCGGACAGCGCCGGAAACTACGGCGTCAAGGGCCTTTCCTTCTATGTGCCGACGGCCGCCGCGAACCCGCAGTTCACTTTCAACAGCACGACGACGACCGACATCAACGAACCGACCGCATGGGTCTGCGGCTACGTCCCCGTCGGCGAGGACGTCACCATCTCCGGTGTCGGCGTCACCGCCAGCCTCGCCACGGCGAACTGCATTCCCGCTTTTTCGTCGATAACTGTCGTCGATGGGGCAACCCTCCACGTCGCGGCCTCCAATGACCTGCCACTCGTGACGCTTGGCGGCGGGACAACCCTCTCCGTCTCCGGCGCGAACGCCGTCGCCGTCCTCTCCGGCCTCACCACGACCGCGCCGACTGGAGGCACGCCAGCCGCCACTCTCTCCGTCCTCAACGGCGCAAAGGCCATCCTCCCCGGCGGCACGGGCCTTAAGAACCTCATGCTTCGCATGGACCACGGCACACTCGCGAACGACGGAACCGGTGCGCTCACCCTCGGCACGGCACTGGCCAACGAAACCGCCGTCTTCGGCCTCGTCGCGGTTGATTCGACAATTGCAATGCTAAACAACAAGGCGCTCAACTTCATGAACCCGGCGTCTGGCGGCACCGTCACGCCGATTGGCGACCTCGCGCTGACGAACTGCCTCATCAGCGTCGGGACTGGTTCAATCAGCTTCGGCGTCAACAACCCGACGAGCACGCCCTTCACCGTCAGGTGCCACGGCACGGACCTGGGCATAACCTCGACAAGTACCAGTTCGTCCACCTTCACATTCGCCGGCGCGGGGACTGTGGCGCTCTCCGGCGGCGGGCGTTTCTACCGCGTCGTGTGCAGCAACCCACAAGGCGGCAATTTCACCCCGACTTTCCAGGATCGCGGACGCCTGACCCTGACCGGCAAGAACTCCGGCTACCCGGTCGACTTCTTCTTCCCGTTCTGCGGCAACGGCGGCGGGCGCATCGTCTCCAAGCCCGACGACGACGGATTCGAGACGATTGAGTTCACCGGCACCCGTGCCTGGATCTGGAACCCAAAGCCAAGCAGCAACTCCGGGAGCAACGGCAAAGCGGTATGGAGAGTCGCCGACTCCTCCTTCGCCTTCAACATGACCGACTGGTGGGGCCAGCAGCAGGTCCCGTTCCACGGGCTGAAGGCCGTCGAAATCGCGGACGGCACGACCCTCACCCTTGAGCGCCGCAAGCTCGGTGGCGGAAGCGCCTACAATTACGGAGACTCGAATTTCGGCGGCAGCGGCGACGCCTCCGGCGAGACTACAATCCGCCTTGCGGACGTCCCGTTCACGGGCGGCGGGTCTCTCATCGTCACAAACACCTACAACAAGGAATTCCATGTCCTCGTCACCTGCGGGAGCAACTCCGCGACCGGCACCGTCGCCGCCTGCGACTACGACGCGGCGAACGCCGGCAAGACGAAGATTCTCTTCAACGATGGCGCGAACTGGGCCGGAACCGTTGTCGCTGGCGGCAACATCGCCTTGGTGAAGAATTCAAAGACCTCCCTGAACGACAAATTCGTCGATTCCGGCGAGCCGGCGACAGTCTCGTTCGGCGGCATCCGCTTCGACGAGAACATGACGCTCCGCCTCTGGTCAGACGGCTCGTGCGACAAGATCAACATCGGCCCCCTTGGCTTCTCCGGCAACAGCACCTTCGCGTTCGCGGTGCAGGAGAACTATGACCCCGTCCCCGGCGACCGCTGGGTAATCGGCACAATGCCCGTCGGCACTTCCGCCCCGACGCTCTCCAGCGCCCAATGGCGCTTGTCGACGGAGGCGATCGACGGCGACGCGTCGAGAGTCAACCTCGTCCTCTCCGTGGCTGACATCGACTTCACCTTCAATTCGACAACGACAACCGACATCAACGACCCCACCGGCTGGACCTGCGGATACGTCCCCGTCGGCGAGGATGTCCTGATCACCGGCCGCAACGTCCGCGTCGTCCTCGACACGGCGAACAGCATGCCCGCGTTCGCGTCAGTCTCCGTCCGGGATGGCGCGACCCTCGTTGTTACGGCGACGAACAATCTCCCGGCCATCGAGCTACGCGCTTGCGCGTCGCTTGTCGTGGATG